>Ga0208937_1000012_pt1 | contig 191040 bp, 160 predicted proteins | sample June2015DPH_11_5_FD_184705 | JGI IMG/M metagenome (GOLD analysis project Ga0208937, IMG submission 184705) | Peatland microbial communities from SPRUCE experiment site at the Marcell Experimental Forest, Minnesota, USA - June2015DPH_11_40... | ecosystem: Environmental > Terrestrial > Soil >... | reverse complement strand
TCGTCTTGACGCGCGCGTTTCGGCTTTTTCTCCCGACGTAACCGTTGAAGACGGAGTGGTCATTCTTGGCGGCTCCGTGGGCAATTTAAAGGCGAAAACTGCCGCCGCACAGGATGCAAAAAACGTGGTGGGAGTGTCGCTGGTTGACAACCATCTGAAGGTGAGACCCAATGGATCCGCTGATGCAGCGGCAATGGAGAAACAATTGAAAGCGGCCTTGTCCTGGGATCCGTTTTTGGACAACTCCACAATAGATGCGGCTGTCATCCATCGCGTCGCGTATCTCTCCGGGGCGGTGGATTCAAGTTTTCAAAAGACTGAAGCGCAGGATGTTGCTTCGCGGATCAAAGGCGTGGTGGAAGTTCGGAACCGTCTGAAGGTTGAACCGGAGTATTATTCGATCTCCGACTACGACTACGATTATTATAACGACTATTACTATCCCGACTACGACTATGGTTATTACGACGACTATGGTTATTACGGCCGGCCTTATTACAACCAGTCGCCTTACTACGTTTCCGAGATGTCTGGACCGCAGCCATATCTGAGCGACGAACAGATCAAAAAGAACATCGAGGATCGGTTTTTCTGGAGTCCCTTCGTGGACAGGGATGACATCAAGGTAACCGTTGACGGAGGGGTAGCCACCTTGACCGGTACCGCCGGAACTTGGGTCGGCTGGGGTGAAGCTGAAAAAGACGCCCATAAGGGTGGCGCGACCTTTGTGTTGAACCGGGTCACGGTTAACAAAGGCCATTGGTGGTGACAGCGGCAGGAACCCGGGGGGCAACAAATGAACAATGAAGCGAAAGGAAGAACATGAACAAGAACAATTCAATCGTGGCGATCTATCCATCGCATACGGCTGCCGAAGCGGCGATCAAGGAACTACAGCAATCCGGTTTCGATATGAAGAAACTCTCGATTGTCGGACGCGACGAACACACGGATGAACACGTGGTCGGCTACTACAATGCCGGGGACCGCATGAAATACTGGGGTAAACTGGGGGCCTTTTGGGGTGGGTTTTGGGGCTTGTTGTTCGGTTCCGGGTTCTTTTTGATTCCCGGCATCGGGCCGTTGCTCGTGGCAGGGCCGCTCGTCAGTTGGATCGTCGGGGCGCTGGAAGGCGCGGTCGTGGTGGGCGGTTTGAGCGCGCTGGGCGCCGGACTTTACAGCCTGGGCATCCCCAAGGACAGCATATTGCGATACGAGAAGGCGCTCAAGACCGGCAAGTATGTCCTGATTGTCCACGGCTCCATGGATGAGACAACGCGGGCCAAGGAAATCCTTGACCGCACCAAGCCGGAGACATTGGAGCACCATCAATGAACGCACCAGCGATGAGCCACTGACGGGATTAACGAAAATGGCCCACCGCGTCGGCGTCGCAGCCGACTTTGGATAAAACCAGAGATGAAACGTATGAATGCGACTGCAATACGAGAAGAAAATGTTATGGACGCGACCATGAATGCGGTGATCATTTACGACGAATTCGATTACGCGGCGAAGGCGAACGCGATGCTGGAGCGTGCGGCGCATCGGATGGACGAAACCACGCATTGGAGCATCAAGCCGTGGCGCGTGGACATGCTGAAACTGCCGCCAGCGGCGGAAGCGGCGCTGGCGGAAGCGGCGGAAGCGCACCTCATCGTGCTCGCGGTGCGCCAGGTTCAATCCCTTCTCCCCTGGCTGATGGACTGGCTGGAGCGGTGGGCCACATGCAGGCAGGTCCAGGAAGCCGCCTTGGCTGTATGGGATGGTGAAAACGCCGCCACACGCTCGGCGCGAGCGACACCTGAGTTGTCGCAATTTGCCGGGCACCATGGCTTGAGCCTCATATTTGACGACAACGCGCTGGTCGAGGACAAATCCTCGATGGTTGCGAGCGACCTGCACAAGCGTGAGATTTATTTGCCCCCGACGTTTCAGCACATCCTGGAGGAGCCAGTGTGCGACTACTAACACAAACAACAAGAAGAGCTATGAAAACACACCTGACTTTGAAATCGTTCAACGAATTGCCTGTTGAAAAACTGTTGCTGCCAAACCCGCGTCCGCCTCGCGCAAACACCGGAGAGGATTTAAGCCGGACTGTCGCTTCACCCCGCCGCTCGCTACCTGTGGCAGGGAACGGCGCGGAAAAGTCCGGGCCCGTCCACCTCTGGCAAGTGGCGGCCTCCGATTCCTACTCCTGGGTTCATGGGGGATTGAACGATTGAACCAGGTCCGGCACGTTCGCGAACCGGCGAAAGCCATTCCGCGTGCAAATAATGAACAAACGCAAGTAGAAAGGAAAAACACATGGCAAAAAGAACGAATTCAAAAAACAGCAGCGATGATAGGAGACAAACCTTCGCATTCACCGCCCCTGACGCGTTAAGCGTATTGCTGGCAGGCGACTTCACACAATGGCAGGCGCAAGCCATTCCCATGACGAAGGATACCGAAGGGGTTTGGAAGACCACTGTGGCCCTGCCGCCCGGCACCCACCACTACCGGTTCATCGTGGACGGCGAGTGGCGGGACGACCCGGAATGCACGCTGCGCGTGGCCAATCCTTACGGCACTCAAGACACCGTCAGGCAGATCGCTTGATGTTGAACGACAGACCCTCGGGGTGGGCCGGCAAGGGCAATGGAAAAATCCGCGGCGCACCAAAGTTGAAAGCATCATGATCAACGGACTGCTTTTCTGGCTGATTTTGCTTTTGGTGTTCTACGTGGCCTTATACCTTGGGCGCGCGCTTTACGAGGTCATTGGGTTACATTGTCCCAATCTCTAAAGCGGCGCACCGGCTGAAAAGAAACACGTCTTATGAAATCAACCACATCTCCCACACAAATCCCGCTTGAGGAAATCGCAAACCCAGACCCGGGCGCACATGGTAAGAACCGATGGAAGAATTGGCCAAGTGCAAGCGTGGGACCACGCATGATGATGGGCCTTCTATCACGTTTATTATTTGTCACATTATTTATGACCGCACTGATCGGTCGCCCAGCGGACACAACGGCCGCCAACGACATCAAAAGCCTTGCCGGGGGAAACACGGTTTTCGCACTGGGCCTCTACGCCCGGCTCAAAACCGCCGACGGCAATCTGTTCTTCTCCCCTTACAGCATCTCCACCTGCCTGGCCGTGACCTATAATGGCGCGCGAGGAGCCACTGCCGCACAGATGGCCGATCCGACCCGAGCCTGATCAAATCCCTGTCGCATATGCCAAAGAAATCCTCAACGGCACCAAACCGGAGACATTGGAGCGCCACAAATAAAGACACCAGCGATAAACCGTTGAAGGAATTGACGCTAACGAGCCAACGCATCGGCATCGCCGCCGACCACGGCGGTTACGAGTTGAAGGAATATCTGGCCGGGAAATTGCGCGAAACCGGTCATGAAGTGGTTGACTTCGGCGACGGCCGTCCGAAAGAGGACGATGACTATCCTGATTTTATCGTGCCGCTGGCGCGCGCGGTTGCTGCTGGGACGGTGGACCGCGGCGTGGGCATCTGTGGAAGCGGGGTTGGAGCATCGGTCTGTGCGAACAAAGTGGCGGGGGTTCGGGCCTGCTTGATTCATGAAAACTTTTCGGCGCATCAAGGCGTCGAGGACGACGATTTGAACCTGATCTGTTTTGGCGGCCTCGTGGTCGGTCACGCCCTCGCCTGGGAATTGGTGCAGACATTTCTCGCCGCGCAATTCATCGGCGCGGAGCGTTTTCGTCGCCGTCTGGCGAAAGTGGCGAAACTCGAAAGCAAACCACCAAAAAAAACGTCATGAAAATAAGTCCCCTGGCCGGAAAGCCGGCACCACCCGGAATACTGGTCGATGTGCCGCGGCTCATCATGGCCTACTACACCGAAGTTCCAGACCCTTCGGTGCCGGAACAGCGAGTGGCGTTTGGCACCTCAGGACATCGCGGCTCGTCGTTCAAGCTGGCTTTCAACGAATGGCACATCCTCGCGATCACCCAGGCGATTTGCCTGTATCGCAAGCGGCAAAACATCTCCGGCCCGCTGTATCTCGGCATCGACACGCACGCGCTTTCCGTTCCGGCCTGCGCCACCGCGCTGGAGGTGCTGGCGGCAAATGGCGTCGAGGTGATGCTTGCCGAAGGGGACGAATACACGCCGACCCCGGTGATCTCCCATGCTATACTGACTTACAATCGCGGGCGCAAAAAGGGACTGGCCGACGGGATTGTCATCACGCCCTCCCACAATCCGCCGCATGACGGTGGCTTCAAATATAACCCGCCGAGTGGTGGGCCGGCGGACAACGTCGTCACCGGTTGGATTGAGGCGAAGGCGAATGCGCTGCTCGAAGCCCGGCTCAACGGAGTGAAACGAATTCCCCACGAGCAGGCGCTGCGCGCCTCGACGACACATCAGCACGACTATCTTACCGCCTACATCAACGACCTCGGTAATGTCATCGACTTGGACGTCATTCGCAGCGCGAAAATCCATCTGGGCGTCGATCCGTTGGGCGGTGCCGGCGTCCATTATTGGGCGCGAATTGCGGAGCAACATGGTTTGAACCTCACGGTGGTTGACGAGACGGTTGATCCCACCTTTCGGTTCATGACGGTGGATTGGGATGGCCAGATTCGCATGGACCCATCCTCGCCCTATGCGATGCAGCGGCTGATCGGGATGAAGGATCGTTTTGATCTCTCGTTCGCCTGCGACACCGACCACGACCGGCACGGGATTGTCACAAGAAGCGAAGGATTGCTGCCGCCTAATCACGACCTCTGCGCGGCGATCTTCCATCTTTTTCAGAACCGGCCGAAGTGGTCCAAATCGGCGGCCGTCGGGAAAACGATAGTGAGCAGCCAGATGATTGACCGGATCACCGCCAAACTGGGCCGGAAACTCTTTGAGGTGCCGGTTGGTTTCAAGTGGTTCGTGGATGGCTTGCTCGATGGTTCGCTGGGATTTGCCGGAGAGGAGAGCGCAGGTTCGGTTTTCCTTCGTCTGGATGGCAGCGTCTGGACAACGGACAAAGATGGAATTGTCCCGGCTTTGCTGGCAGCGGAGATCACCGCGCGGACGGGCCACGATCCCGGCGAAATCTACCGCGAATTCAGGCACGAGTTCGGTGAGCCTGCCTATGACCGTGTTGATGCCCCAGCCACTCCGGAACAAAAGGAACGGTTGTCGAAACTTTCACCGCAGCAGGTCAAGCTCACCGAGTTGGCGGGCGAAAAAATCAAGACCGTCCTCACCCATGCGCCGGGCAACGGCGCTCCCATCGGCGGGTTGAAAGTGGTGGCCGAAAGCGGCTGGTTCGCGGCGCGTCCGTCCGGCACCGAGGACATCTATAAAATTTACGCCGAGAGCTTCCAGGGAGAGGATCATCTGCACCGCATCCTGGCGGAAGCCCAGACAATCATCAACGATGCTTTGGCGGCGTCGCCACCGAAGCCGGGGATTCCGTCCAAGCCAAAACGAAAGAAAAAGCTATGAACAAACAAACATCTGTCAGAAAGCCGATCTATTGTCAATTAACTACGGATGTTGAAGGCTTCGATTCCCTGGCGGAGTTGGCCTTGGATATGCGCTGGTCGTGGAATCATTGCGCCGACGAAGTGTGGCGGCAGCTTGATCCGGCGCTGTGGGAGTTCACTCAAAACCCCTGGGTGGTCCTGCAGACTGTCTCGAAGGACAAACTCCAGCGTGTGCTGGCCGATCCTGCCTTTCGCAAGAACATTGATGACCTGCTGCGAGCCAAGCGTCAGGCGGCGGAGGCGCCCGTGTGGTTTCAAAAAAATCATCCGCAGTCGCCTTTGAAGTGTGTCGCGTATTTCAGCATGGAATATATGTTGAGCGAAGCGCTGCCCATTTACTCCGGTGGTCTCGGCAATGTGGCCGGCGATCAGCTCAAAGCCGCCAGCGACCTGGGCGTGCCGGTGGTCGGTGTGGGGCTGCTTTACCAACAAGGCTATTTTCGCCAGGTGATTGACAAGGACGGAGCGCAACAAGCTCTTTACCCATACAACGACCCCGGCCAGTTGCCAATCACGCCTTTGCGCCAGGCGAATGGCGAATGGTTGCGGTTGGAGATCGCCGCACCCGGATACTCGGTCTGGCTGCGCGCCTGGCAGGTTCAGGTCGGTCGGGTGAAACTTTACCTGCTGGACAGCAATGACGCGGCGAACTTTCCTGCTCATCGCGGGATTACCAGCGAGTTGTATGGCGGCGGACCGGAGTTGCGCCTTTTGCAGGAAATGCTGCTTGGGATTGGCGGCTGGCGGCTGCTCGCCGCACTCGGCATCAAGCCGGATGTCTGTCACTTGAATGAAGGTCATGCGGCCTTTGCGGTGTTGGAGCGAGCCCGTAGTTTTATGCAAGAGAACGCGCAGCCTTTTGAAGTGGCGCTGGCCGCCACGCGGGCGGGGAATCTCTTTACCACGCACACGGCGGTGGCCGCCGGGTTTGACCGTTTCACTCCGGCGCTCATCGAACAATACCTCGGTGGTTATGCCACGCAGAAACTAGGCATAACTCTCCACGATTTATTAGCCTTAGGCCGCCAGAATCCGAACGACTCGTCGGAGAGTTTCAATATGGCCTATCTGGCCATCCGCGGCAGCGGGGCGGTGAATGGCGTGAGTCGCTTGCATGGAAAAGTTAGCCGGCATCTTTTTGAGCCTCTTTTTCCCAACTGGCCGGCGGACGAAGTGCCCGTCGGCCACGTGACCAACGGAATCCACATGCCGACGTGGGACTCAGCAGCCGCCGACGATCTTTGGACCAAGGCTTGTGGCAAAGACCGCTGGCTGGGGACAACGGAAACCTTGGAGCAGGACATTCGCCGCGTCTCCGACGACAGCCTTTGGGAATTTCGCATCGCTACCAGCAAATCTCTTGTTGAATACGCTCGCGAGCGCCTGGCCCGGCACTATGCTGCCGCCGGCGCGTCGCCCGAGACGGTTGAGGAGGCGAAACATCTGTTTGATCCCAACGCATTGACACTGGGCTTTGCGCGGCGCTTCGCGACCTATAAGCGGCCAAATCTGCTGCTGCACGACCCGGAGCGGCTGCTACGTTTGTTATCCAATCCGCAGCGACCGGTGCAACTCATCCTTGCGGGCAAGGCTCATCCGGCGGACTTGGCGGGACAAGCCCTGATCCAGAAATGGATTCAATTCATTCGCCAACCGGCGGTTCGTCCTCATGCAATTTTTCTAAGTGACTATGACATGCACTTGACCGAACGTCTGGTGCAGGGTGTGGATGTCTGGATCAACACGCCCCGGCGGCCCTGGGAGGCCTGCGGCACGAGCGGCATGAAGGTGCTGGTCAACGGCGGCATCAATCTTTCGGAATTGGACGGCTGGTGGGCCGAAGCGTTTGTCCCGGATTTGGGCTGGGCGCTGGGCGACGGTCAGGAGCATGGCAGCGATCCGGCCTGGGACGCGGCGGAAGCCGAGACGCTCTACGAACGGCTCGAACGCGAGGTGATCCCTGAGTTCTATAACCGCAACGAGAAAGGCATTCCCACGGCTTGGGTCGCGCGAATGCGGGAAAGCATGGCGCGTTTGACTCCGCGTTTTTCCGCCGACCGCACCGTGCGCGAATACACCGAGCAACATTATCTCCCGGCGGCTGCCGCCTACCTTTCGCGCGTTGCCAACAAAGGCGCAATCGGCAAGCAAATGGTGGACTGGCGTCACAGCGTGGAACAGAAATGGGCCACACTGCACTTCGGCACCGTGAAGGTGGAGACTCGTGACGGGAAACACATCATTGAAGTTCAAGTTAGTCTTCATGGCCTCGACCCCAAGGCGGTGCGGGTGGAGCTTTATGCCGACGGAATCAAGGGCAGTCCGCCCGTGCGACAGGAGATGACCTGCCTTCATCCATTGGCCGACGAATCAGGCGGCTACGTTTACAGCGCGACTGTGTCTGCGGCACGGCCACCAATTGACTATACGGCGCGAGTAATGCCGCGCTGCGAAGGCGTTGCAATCCCGCTGGAAGACCCACGAATCCTCTGGCAACGATGATGAAATTGCAAAGCCAAAGAGACAGCCTGTAGAAGTTGCCAGCAACCTGACGAACGAACAAATTCGCGCATTGCTGGAAAAGGATTTGTCGAAGGATGAACTGAAAGCCATTGCCGCGCAGAGAGCAATTTCAATTGGGGAATTGAATCGCGAGGAAATCAAGCGAAGCATATTGAAAAAATTGGAGCGCCAAGAAAGCTATGGACGGCTTGCAAATCCATAAAGAGTCAGTCTCAAGAAATGAAACAATTTTTCTGCGCCGTGTTGTTGCCATAATTTTCATCCGTGTCTCATCCGTGGCTAAAAATTAATTCATTCTGCCTTCGCCTCACGGCCCAAGCAGTTCATCAAAGTTTTTCTGGATGGCGGTTCGCTGGTTTTTTCCCCGGCCCCGGCTTCGCCCTTGTCAAAATTCATTTTGTAAGCGAGACTTGCCCCATGCCGATAACGCTTGATCAAATTGTCGAAGAAACCCGCGAGATGCCGGGCGAGGTCGTGGCGGAACTGGTTGACCGCATCATGGTCGCGCGACACGGCGGCATTGAGCCGTCCGTGGCTGAATCGTGGAAAGCCGAAACTGACCGCCGGATCGCGGAAATCGAATCGGGGAAAGTCAAAGGTGTTCCGCTGGAAGAATCGCTGGCGCGCGCGCGCAAAATCGCCGGGCTGTGAATCATCTGCTGCATCCCGAAGCGGACGAGGAATTTGCCGGGGCGGTTCGTTATTATTCCGAGATTTCGCCTGAACTCGGCGTGCGCTTTTACCGGGAGATGGAGCGGTTGTTTCGCGAAGTTTGTGCCGACCCGGAACGCTTCCGCAAATTTGATCCGCCCGCGCGCCGGCATTTCAGCCGCGATTTTCCTTACGCGATTATCTTCATGGAAAAACCGGAACACCTCTGGATTGTAGCCGTGATGCACATGAAACGGAGTCCCGGTTATTGGCGCGGGCGGCTGACCTGATTTTTCACGCCAGATTTCATTCTGCATTCTGCATACTAAATTCCATCTTCGCCTCCCGGCCCCGGCTCCGTAGGTGATAGCCACGCATGGCGCAGCACGTCCCGCCATCATTCACGGTAGGGTTTCACCCCATAGCGAACGCTCCGTTGTTCAATTCATGCTCACCGCATGAAACAAAATAAAATTTCCCGGAACCAAAATCAAAAACCGCCCGGCGCACCACCTGGTTGCCGGTGATTTTGATTCAGGCCCGGCGCGATTATTTTGGATCGCATAACATGAAACCTCCTATCGAATACATAATCGTCGCGGTGCCTTTTCACGCCGATGCCGCGACCCATGACGAGCTGGCGCGAAAAGTGAACGAAAAATTAAACGCCGGGTACGAACTCTATGGTTCACCGTTCCTCAGCGAGGAAATGATGTATCAGGCAATGATGAAGCCAATTCTCCAGATTTCCCAACCACCCGCCCCATGAAAAAAACCATCCCGATCACAACCTTGTTCCTGGACATCGGCGGGGTTCTGCTCACCGACGGGTGGGATCATCTTGCCCGCCGGCGGGCGGCGAAGCACTTCAAGTTGAACTGGGCCGAAATGGAGGAGCGGCATAGCCTGACCTTCGACACCTACGAGGAGGGAAAGCTCACGCTGGAAGAATATTTAGGTCGGGTGGTCTTCCACCAAAAGCGACCGTTCACCCAGGCTCAGTTTCGGCGCTTCATGTTCGCGCAATCGAAACCTTATTCCGAGATGATCGAGTTGGTCCGCAAGCTCAAGGCAAAGTACGGATTGAAGATCGCTGTGGTCAGCAACGAAGCACGGGAATTGAATTCTCATCGGATTCGAAAGTTCAAGTTGTATGAGTTCGTAGATTTGTTCATTTCCTCCTGCTTCGTCCACGTTCGCAAGCCCGACGCGGACATTTTTCGGCTGGCGCTGGACATTGCCCAGGCGCCGGCGCGGCAGGTGGTCTATATCGAAAACACCCCGATGTTCGTCCAGATCGCTGAAGGTTTGGGTATTCGAAGCATTCTTCACACGGATTACAGGTCCACGTGCGCGAAACTGGCTTCGTTGGGCTTGCAGCCTGACGAAGGAGTCATCCATGAAACCCGCTAACCCACACATCCTGACCATCAACGGCGGCTCATCGAGCATCAAGTTCGCGCTTTACCATGTCGAAGAACCGCTGAAGCGAGGGCTTTATGGAAAGGTTGATCGCATCGGCTTGAGCGGGACAAATCTGACGTTCAATGAACCGACGAAGAAAAAGCCGGAGCGTCACAAGCTCGTCGCCGCCGATCACAAATCAGCGGCGAATGCCCTGATAGACTGGCTGGAAAAGCAAATTGATTTCAAATCGGTAAAAGGCGTGGGACATCGCGTGGTTCATGGGATGAAACACACCGAGCCGGAGATTGTCACAAAAAAACTATTGGATGAACTGCGTCGCATCAGTCCAAACGACCCGGATCATCTGCCCCGCGAGATTGAACTGATCGAGGCGTTCCGCCAGCGTCATCCGAAACTGCTCCAGGTGGCCTGTTTTGACACGGCGTTTCATCAAACCATGCCGCGCGTGGCCAAGTTGCTGCCGATTCCCCGCCGCTTCGATGCCAAGGGAATTCAGCGCTACGGTTTCCACGGTTTGTCCTACGCCTATCTGATGGAAGAACTCGCGCGTCTTGGCGACCTTGCGGCCACGAAGGGCCGCGTCATCCTCGCCCATCTCGGCAACGGCGCGAGTCTGGCCGCCGTGCGCGATGGCAAAAGCATTGACACCAGCATGTGCTTCACGCCGACGGCGGGATTGGTGATGAGCACCCGCTCCGGCGATTTGGACCCCGGCCTCGCGCCGTATCTGGCGCGAACCGAACAGATGACCACCAGCCAGTTTTACAAAATGGTCAACCACGAGTCGGGCCTGCTCGGCATCTCGGAAACCAGCTCGGATATGCGGGACTTGCTCGACCATGAAACGCAGGACGTGCGGGCGGCGGAAGCGGTGGCGCTATTTTGTTACCAGGCAAAAAAGTGGATCGGCTCCTTCGCTGCCGCGCTTGGAGGATTGGAAACGCTCGTCTTCGCCGGCGGCATTGGCGAAAACGCGCCCGTCGTCCGCGCCCGCATCTGTGAAGGGTTGAACTTTCTCGGCATCGAATTAGATAAGTCGCGCAACGCGAAGACTGCGGCGGTGATTTCCAAGAATTCCAGCCGGGTCACGGTTCGCGTCATTCGCACGGACGAAGAACTGATGATTGCCCGCTCGGTTTTGCGTTCCTGCGCAGAGACTATTGCCCAATGAACATTGAACATTATGAAAGCCACCCAAACACTGCACGACCTAGGCCAGAGCCTCTGGCTCGACAACATCACCCGCGACCTGCTGAACAGCGGCACGCTCAAACGCTACATTGGCGAGTTGTCGGTGACCGGGCTGACCTCAAACCCGACAATCTTTGATCACGCCATCAAGAGTTCCGCCTACGACGCTGCGATCCGCGAGGGTCTGGACAAGGGGAAATCCGGCGAGAGCCTGTTTTTCGATCTGGCACTGGACGATCTCACCCGCGCCGCCGACCTGTTCCGACCGGTTCACGACCGCACGAACGGTGTGGACGGATGGGTGTCGCTGGAGGTGTCGCCATTGCTGGCGCATGACACGGCCAGCACCATCGCCGCTGCCAAGAAACTTTCCGCGCGGGCCGGACGGCCCAACCTGTTCATCAAGATTCCGGGCACCAAGGAAGGTCTGCCCGCCATCGAGGAGGCGATCTTTGCGGGTGTGCCGGTCAACGTGACGCTCCTGTTTTCGCGCGAGCAATACATGGCGGCGGCCGCGGCGTACTTGCGCGGCATCGAACGGCGCATTGCCGCCGGACTCAATCCCCAGGTCGGTTCTGTGGCTTCGATGTTCATCAGCCGTTGGGACGTTGCCGTGGCGGGCAATGTTCCGAAGACGTTGGACAACCGGCTCGGCATCGCCATTGCCGGTCGCATCTACCAGGCATACCTCGAACTGTTGAGCAACCCGCGCTGGCAGCGCGCGTATAATGCCGGTGCCCGGCCGCAACGACTGCTGTGGGCCAGCACCGGCACCAAGGACACCAAAGCGTCCGATGTTCTCTACATTAAGGCGCTGGCCGCCCCGTTCACGGTGAACACGATGCCCGAGGCGACGTTGAAAGCTCTCGCGGATCATGGCGAACTTGGCCTGATCATGGCGCCGGACGGCGGCGATTGCGAAAAAGTCCTGGCCGAGTTTGCGAAGGCCGGCATCAACGTGGACAGTCTGGCCGCGCAACTTCAGGACGAGGGCGCGAAGTCGTTTGTGAAATCCTGGAACGAATTGCTGGCGGTGATCGCATCCAAGAGCGACGCGCTCAAAAAAGCCGCCTGACCCGGGAGTGGAAAAAAAGTATCACGAGTATGACAACCAACATCAAATCACTCACCCAACGCCCGGCGTGGAAGGCCCTCGCCGCCCACCACAAGAAGATCCAAAAAAAGCATCTCCGACAGCTTTTCGCCGCCGACCCCCAACGCGGCGAACGCCTGACGGTCGAGGCGGCGGGCCTCTATCTGGATTATTCGAAGAATCGCATCACCGACCGGACCCTCAAACTGCTCGTCCAGTTGGCCAAGGAATCCGATTTGAGCGGGCGGATCGCAGCCATGTTCAGTGGCGAGAAAATCAACGTCACGGAAAACCGCGCCGTCTTGCACGTCGCTTTGCGCGCACCGAAAGGGGCAAGCATCCTCGTGGATGGAATGAACGTCGTGCCGGAAGTTCACGCCGTGCTCGACAAAATGGCGGAATTTTCCAATCGCGTCCGCAACGGCGAATGGAAAGGACATACCGGCAAACGCATCAAGAACGTCATCAATATCGGCATCGGCGGTTCCGACCTTGGTCCCGTGATGGCCTACGAGGCGCTCAAACATTACAGCGAGCGCAGCCTGACGTTCCGCTTCGTGTCGAACGTGGATGGCATTGATTTCGTGGAGGCGACCCATGACCTCGACCCGGCGGAAACGCTGTTCATCGTTTCGTCAAAAACCTTCACGACGCTGGAGACGATGACCAACGCGCAAAGCGCGCGTGACTGGTTGCTCAAAGGACTTGGTGGCGACGCCAAGGCCGTGGCCAGACATTTCGTGGCGGTGTCAACTAACTCCGAGAAAGTGTCCGCGTTCGGTATTGATACGGCCAACATGTTTGGCTTCTGGGACTGGGTCGGCGGACGCTACTCGATGGATTCGGCCATCGGTCTTTCTACGATGCTGGCCATCGGGCCGGACAACTTCCGCGCCCTGCTCGCCGGCTTTCACGAGATGGACGAACATTTCCGCACCGCGCCGTTCGAGAAAAACCTGCCGGTGCTAATGGGACTCCTGTCGGTTTGGAATAACGACTTTTTCGGCGCGCAAACGGTGGCGGTTTTGCCCTACGAACAATACCTGAAACGCTTTCCCGCGTATCTTCAGCAGTTGACGATGGAGAGCAACGGCAAGCACGTCACGCTCGACGGGAAAAAGGTGAATTACCAGACCAGCCCGATCTACTGGGGCGAACCGGGGACCAACGGCCAGCATTCCTTCTACCAGTTGATTCATCAGGGCACGCGGCTGATTCCCTGTGACTTCATTGCGTTCGCGCACGCGCTCACTCCGCTGGGACGTCACCACGACATTCTCCTGGCGAATGTTTTTGCGCAGGCCGAGGCGCTGGCCTTTGGCAAAACTCCGGAGGAAGTCAAAGCCGAAGGCACGCCGAACTGGCTTGTGCCACATCGCGTTTTTGAAGGCAATCGTCCGTCCAATGTCATTCTCGCCGACCGGCTCACGCCGGAAGTGCTCGGCAAGCTGGTCGCGCTTTACGAGCACAGCGTATTCACGCAGGGCGCGATTTGGAACATTGATTCGTTCGATCAATGGGGCGTCGAGTTGGGCAAGGTGCTCGCCCAGCGAATCGTTCCCGAACTTGAGAGCGCGACCACACCCAGGCTCAAACACGACAGTTCGACAAATAACCTGATCCGCCGTTATCGAAAATTGAAAGGGGCGAAATGAAAAACTCCCGGCTGGATCTGTTTTCGGTGGGCGGTGTCCCCCCATAATCCATGTCCGGGTTATACCCCATAGCAAAGTCGCCCCCGCCGGCGCAATTTGAGTGAGTGTTGGCACCCGCGCAGATCGCGGCGCAACTGATTTGTCAAACACGCTGTCAACCGGACGCCAACAGCGAACAAAAACGAAACTCAAAGAACGAAAGAACTATTATGTTAAGCAAAGCCAAAACACTAACAGGTTACAAATTGCACAGCCTTGACGGGGAAATAGGGAAGGTCAAAGAATTCTACTTCGATGACCGGCACTGGACCATTCGCTATCTGGTCGCAGAAACAGGAACCTGGCTCGCGGACAGGCAGGTGCTGATTTCCCCGTATGCGCTGGTCACCGTGAATAAAGAAGAAAAAAACATCGCCATTGATTTAACCAAAAAGCAGATCGAGCACAGTCCATCCTTGGACAGTGACAAGCCCGTCTCACGACAATTCGAGGAGTCCTATTACGGGTATTATGGATACCCGATGTATTGGGGCGGCCCATACAATTGGGGAGCTTATCCCTACATTGTGCGTGACCGTAAAAATTGGAGAAAATCAAACCAAGGTGGGAAAGCGTGGGATCCCCATTTGCGCAGCACTTACGGTGTGAGTGGCCATCACATCCAAGCCTTGGACGGCGGGATTGGCCACGTCCAGGATTTTATCATTGATGACGAGACGTGGGCGATTCGTTATCTCATCGTTGATACCCATAACTGGTTGCCGGGAAAGCGGGTCCTGGTTTCACCGCAATGGATCGAGCGCGTTAGTTGGGGCGAGAGAAAAGTCTTCGTCAATCTTTCGCGCGAGACCATCAAGCAGTCACCGGAATACACGGAGGAGTCTCTGCTAACCCGGGATTATGAGATCGGACTGCATCGCCATTACAATCGTCAGGGATACTGGGTTGATGAACTGGTGGCCAAGTAGCCTTCCGATTGACACGCTGCCTCCGCTCACATTCTGGATTGCCCGGTGGTGAGCTGGTCGCAGCGCAACGAAAAGTGCTTTATGAGGAATCTGATGAATCATACAGACGGATGGGGGGGTAGCTGGACGGGAGGATGGATGTGGATGTGGGCGCTGATCATCGTTCTGGTGGTACTCCTGCTGGCCGCCGTGATTAACAGGCGGTCCAGGAAATAATCGTGCGTTCACGACCCGTCCGTGAAGTGAACTGAATTGATATGGCCATCGCTCCCATCGGCAACGCCTTGCGGCTGCGGAAAGTGAAACTCTGATTTATGCAAAATATGAAAACAAAAACAACCACACTCACTCCTGAAATGCTCCACAAGATGGACGCCTACTGGCGCGCTGCCAACTATCTGTCGGTCGGCCAGATTTATCTCTACGACAATCCGCTGCTGAAGCGGCCGCTGAAACTCTCGGACGTGAAGCCGCTGGTGGTCGGACACTGGGGCACGACGCCGGGCCAAAACTTCATCTATCTGCATTTGAACCGGGTCATCAAGAAGTATGACCTGGACATGTTCTACATCGCCGGCCCTGGTCACGGCGGCCCGGCGCTGGTGGGCAATACTTACCTCGAAGGCAGCTACAGTGAGATTTATCCCAACATCAGCCAGGACGAAGCCGGGCTGAAAAAACTGTTCACGCAATTCTCGTTTCCCGGCGGGATTTCCAGCCATGTTGCGCCGACAACGCCGGGGTCAATTCACGAGGGCGGCGAACTGGGCTATTCGCTCAGCCACGCCTTCGGGGCCGCGTTCGACAATCCCGAACTGATCGTTGCCTGCATTGTCGGCGATGGCGAGGCGGAAACGGGTCCGCTGGCCACGGCATGGCAATCCAACAAGTTTCTCGACCCAATTACCGATGGGGCCGTGCTGCCGATCCTGCACCTCAATGGCTACAAGATTAGCAACCCGACCGTCCTGGCCCGCATCGAGCATGAGGAATTGGAGCAATTTTTCCGTGGCTGCGGCTGGACGCCTTACTTTGTGGAAGGCGATGAGCCGAAAAAGATGCATGAACTCATGGCCACCACCTTGGAAAAGGCCATCGAGGACATCCGGCGAATCCAAAAGAATGCGCGGAACAAGAACGACACTACCCGGCCGCGCTGGCCAATGATCGTCCTCCGGTCACCCAAGGGCTGGACGGGACCGAAAGTCGTCGATGGTCTGCAAGTTGAGGGCACCTTCCGAGCGCATCAAGTGCCGCTCCTGGTGGACTCCGCGCATCCGGATCATGTCAAGCAGCTCGAAAGCTGGATGAAAAGCTACAAGGCCGAGGAGCTGTTCGATAAAAATGGCCGGCTCATGCCGGAACTGGCCGAGCTGGCGCCGAAGGGCGACCGCAGGATGGGCGCCAATCCGCACGCCAACGGCGGCATTCTGCTGCGCGACCTGCGCATGCCGGACTTCCATGACCACGCAGTGAATGTGCCTTCGCCCGGCGCCGTTGACGGCCAGGATACGCTCGTGCTGGGTAAGTTCCTGCGTGACATCGAGAAACTGAACCAGGATCAGCGTAATTTCCGTATCTTCGGTCCCGATGAGACGCTCTCAAATCTCTTGGGCGCGGTCTTTGAAGTCACCAACCGTCAGTGGGACGCTCGGGAAGTAAAAAATGATGAATTCCTCGCGCCCGCCGGACGCGTGCTGGATTCGATGCTCAGCGAGCACCAGTGCGAGGGTTGGTTGGAAGGTTATCTGCTCACCGGACGGCACGGGCTGTTCAACAGCTATGAGGCCTTCATTCGCATCGTTGATTCGATGTTCAGCCAGCACGCCAAGTGGTTGAAGGTGACGTTGGAATTACCCTGGCGCCGGAAGATCGCGTCCCTAAACTATCTGCTCGCCTCCCATGTCTGGCAGCAGGATCACAACGGCTTCACGCATCAGGATCCCGGTTTTCTCGACCACGTCATCAACAAGAAGGCCGATATCGTGCGTGTTTACCTGCCGCCCGACGCGAACTGCCTGCTGTCGGTGTTTGATCACTGCCTGCGCAGCCGGCATTACGTCAACGTGGTGGTGGCCGGCAAACACCCCCTCCCGCAATGGCTGACCATGGACGCCGCGGTCGTGCATTGCACGGAAGGCATTGGCATCTGGCAATGGGCCAGCAACGACCAAGGCTCCGAGCCGGATGTGGTGATGGCCTGCTGCGGCGACACGCCCACGCTGGAGATTCTGGCCGCCGTTTCCATTCTACGCCAGCATCTGCCCGACCTGAAAATTCGTGTGGTCAACGTCGTCGATCTGATGAAGCTACAGTCTGCGAGCGAACACCCGCACGGGTTGAGCGAAACGGACTACGATTCGCTTTTCACGAAAGACAAGCACATCGTTTTTGGCTTCCACGGATACCCCTGGCTGGTTCACCGGCTGACCTACCGCCGGACCAATCGCAACCTCCACGTCCGTGGCTACAAGGAAGAAGGCACGATCACAACGGCCTTCGACATGCGGGTGCAGAATGACCTGGACCGCTTTCATCTGGTGCAAGACGTGGTGGATCGGCTACCGCACCTAGGCTCAAAGGGCGCCTACCTGAAGCAGCAGATGCAGGACAAGCTCATCGAGCACAAGCATTACATTGATCAACACGGCCAGGACCTGCCGGAGATTCGGAATTGGAAGTGGAGTCGGGGCGAAACGCAGAAAGGGAAACCGCTGGCGGATAAGGCGCGTGTGCCTGAACCAAACTGACGGTGGATCAGCGGGAGCAACCGTGCAAAACAAAATAACCTGAAACGAACCAAAGGAGTCCAAAATGCCCATTCAACTCAATGAAGAAAATGGCGGGAAGATTCTCGTCGTTCACGTCAGCGGGAAGCTGGCAAAGGCGGATTACGAGCACTTTGTGCCCGAGTTCGAGCGACTCGTCCAGCAGCACGGAAAGTTGCGCGTGCTGTTCGATATGACCGGCTTCCACGGCTGGGATGCCGCCGTGCTGTGGGACGAAATCAAGTTCGACATTAATCACTTCGCCGACATCGAACGGCTCGCGATGGTCGGGGATAAGAAGTGGCAGCACGGCATGGCGACGTTCTTCAAGCCGTTCACGAAAGCGACGACCCGATACTTCGATCACACCGATGCCGCTGAGGCACGGAAGTGGTTGGGCGAATCTGTAGCGACAGGAAACGAAATAGGAGGACGACACATGCTGAAACACCAACTGCTTTTGCCGGAAGGGATACTCATTCTCGAACCCGACGCGCCGCTCGAAGCGGCCGACTTCGAGGGCCTGGTTCGCGAGATCGATCCGTATATCGCGGAACATGGAAAACTATCGGGCTTGATGATTCGCGCCAAAGCATTTCCCGGCTGGGCGAATCTCGAAGCGTTTCTCGCTCATATGCAATTCATCAAAAGCCATCACCAGAAGATTGTCCGACTGGCGATGGTCACCGACAGCAAACTTCTGGGGGAATTGCCCAAGATCGCCGCCCATCTTGTGCATGTGCAGGTCAAACACTTTTCGGAATCGCAGCACGAGGACGCGCTGCGCTGGCTCAAGGAGGGAACTCCGGTCAGTCCCTAATCCGCACTGGAAATATGAATGAATTAAAGCACGATCACAAATCGCACGGAGATCCTAATGGCGGCCCGATTCATCACGGCCAACCTCCTTATTGGCGACGCGCGCATCGGGATTGGCGAATTTGGTTTTGCGTGATTGTGATGCTCGTGGCCATGGCGGTCTATTTGATGACCGGTGATTTGCGCTGGCCGTTTCATGGCCATCCGCAGCCAATGGTGCCAATCGCCGGCTGAAAATATTTGGCGAGCCGCCAATTACCGACATGAACACGCAACTGTTAATAGATACTGCCAACAAACTGGTTGCCGACGACAAAGGTTTGCTGGCGATGGATGAAAGCAATCCCACCTGCAACAAACGCTTCGCGAAGCTGGACATCCCGCAAACGGTGGAGGCCCGCCGCGCGTATCGGGAATTGATCGTCACCACTCCCGGTCTAGGTGAGAGCATCAGTGGCGTGATCCTCTATGACGAGACAATACACCAGCAAAAGAAAGATGGCACGCCCTTTCTCAAAGTCCTAACCGATGCGGGAATTATTCCCGGCATCAAAGTAGATACCGGAGCCAAGGACCTGGCCGCTCATCCCGGCGAAAAAGTCACCGAAGGTCTGGACGGATTGCGCGACCGTCTGGCGGAATACTTTCAAATGGGCGCGCGTTTTGCCAAGTGGCGGGCGGTGATTGCCATCGGTGTTGGCATTCCCAGCCGGAGTTGCATAGAGGCCAACGCGCACGCGTTGGCGCGCTACGCCTCGTTATGCCAGGAAGCCGGCTTGGTTCCCGTCGTCGAGCCGGAAGTGCTCATGGACGGCGATCATACTCTGGAGCAGTGCCGCGCGGCGACGGAGGAAGTCCTGCGAACTGTTTTCAACCAACTGAATTCCCAGCGCGTGCTGCTGGAAGGCATGATTTTGAAACCCAACATGGTGCTGCCGGGATTGACCTGCCCCACGCAAGCATCCGTGGACGAGGTGGCCAACATCACGGTGAAGAGTCTATGGCGAACTGTCCCGGCTGCGGTTCCGGGGATTGCATTTTTGTCCGGGGGCCAATCTGCCGAACTGGCTTCGGCCCGTTTGAATACCATGAATCTTCGATTCAAGTCGAAATTGCCTTGGGCGCTGGCGTTTTCGTTTGCCCGCGCCATCCAGCAACCGGCTTTGGAGACTTGGCAAGGCAAGGAGACCAACGTGCCAGCGGCACAGCGATCTCTGCTTCATCGGGCAAGATGCAACCGGGCTGCACGCCGTGGCGAATACACTGCCGCGATGGAAAGGACATGAGCATGACAACGAAGAGACATGTCATGGATCAAATACCGCTGTATCCGCTTCGATTTGAACCAATCTACCAGTATCGGCTTTGGGGTGGCCGGCGTTTGGCCAACCTGCTCTCCGCGCCGCTGCCCGGCGATGGACCCATCGGCGAAGCCTGGCTGCTGAGCGACCGCGATGATCATCCGAGCCACGTTGCCGATGGACCGCTCAAGGGACGGAGCATCGGGCAATTGCTTCATCAGTGGCCGGAGCAGTTGCTGGGAAAACTGGCCGGGCGCTTCCGCCAGTTCCCTCTGCTGCTGAAATTCCTCGACGTGCGCGACACACTTTCGGTTCAGGTGCATCCATCGGATAATCAGACCCAGTATATTCCCGCAGGCGAGACCGGGAAGACCGAAGCCTGGGTGGTGCTGGAGGCGGGGACAAAAAGCCGCATCTACGCGGGCCTCAAGCCTGCCACCACGACAGACACTCTGCGGCAGGCGCTCGCGAACGGAACGGTGGCGGACCATCTCGCATCCTTCACTCCGAAGCCCGGCGACGGAATTTTCATTCCGGCCGGAACCGTTCATTCGTTGGGCGACGTGGTGGTCTTTGAAGTGCAGGAAAACAGCGACGTGACGTTTCGCCTTTACGACTGGAACCACGTTGATGCCAAGACCGGCCAGTCCCGACCTCTGCAAGTTGATCAGGCGATGGCCTGTATTGATTTTACGCAAGGTGCAATCGGGCCGGTGGTGCCAATGGTGGATGAGGCAAAGCCGGTGTTGCGAGAGCGGCTCTTTGATTGTGAACTTTTCGGGTTGTGGCGGTTCGGGGCAGAATCGCCGTTTGGAGTCGGCGCCGAAGGAACCCCGCGCGTGCTGGTGTGCATCGCCGGCGACGGTCAGGTGGAGCACGATGGCGCCGATTATGCCATCGGCAAAGGTGACGTGCTGCTCTTGCCAGCCGTGGTCGGAGCGTGTTTGTGCCGACCGCGTGGTGCCATCAGCTTGTTGGAAATTTCGCTGCCGGAAGGCACCTAATCCATGAAAAGACTCATTGTTTTCGATCTGGATGGCACGCTTGCAGAAAGCAAAGCATCTCTCGATGCCGAGATGGCCAAACTGCTCAGCGCTCTGCTGGGAATTGTGAAGGTGGCGGTAATTTCCGGCGGCGATTGGCCGCAGTTTGAGAAACAAGTGCTCTCCAATCTGCCCCATGACGAACACCTGAAGAATCTATCTCTCCTTCCCACCTGTGGAACAAAGTTTTACCAATACGCAGAGGATTGGAAAAAGATCTACTCGGAAGATTTCACTGCGGATCAAAAAGAGAAAATCATCAGTTCGCTAAAGCAAGCGGTTGGGTCATCGGGCTTCAAGGTCGAAAAGACCTGGGGCGAGCAGATTGAAGACCGGGGAAGCCAGATTACATTCTCGGCGTTAGGGCAGCAGGCGCCTATCGAAGAAAAGAAAAAATGGGACCCTGATTTCACCAAGCGGAAGAAGATCAAGGCACTCCTAGATAAACTGATCCCCGAGTTTTCCGTGCGCCTGGGCGGCACGACATCCGTTGACGTCACCAAGCCGGGCATTGATAAAGCCTACGGGATTCGGAAACTCCGGGACACACTTGGCATTGTGATTCAGGAGATGATTTTTATCGGGGATGCCTTGTTCCCCGGCGGAAACGACTATCCGGCCGAACAAGCCGGTGTCGTGTCCATCCGCGTCCGGGATCCCAACGAGTCGAAACGGGTGATTGAAGCCATCGTCGCTTGTCTGGGTGGCGTTCAACCCACAAAGCCTGGTGAGGAGAAGACCGGATGAGTGGCTTTCAATTACAGCGCCTGGGAATGTTGATGGAGCCGGAGCCGGGTAATCCGCAGGAGGTTGAAGGCGTCCTGAATCCGGCTGCCATTCGTGGCCCTGATGGCAAGCTTTACCTGTTTCCGAGGCTTGTCGCGCGGGGCAATTATTCGCGCATCGGCATCGCCCGGGTCCGGTTTAATGAAGCCGGCGATCCGTCCGGAGTCGAGCGGCTCGGCATTGCGCTCCAGCCCGAGGCTGATTATGAGCGGCGATCTGACGGCAGCGGCGGCTGCGAAGATCCCCGCATCACGTTTGTCGAACCGCTTCGGCACTACGTGATGACTTACACGGCGCTATCGCCGATAGGCCCACGGATCGCCCTGGCCGTATCGGAGGATTTGTTCCACTGGAAGCGACTGGGGCTTGCGACCTTTGCTGCGTTTCAGGGCATCGATTTCGTCCACGTGGACAACAAGGACGCCAGCATCTTCCCCGTCGCCATTCCCAATCACGCCGGGAAAATGCAGATGGCCATGCTCCATCGTCCTCTTTTCCCCGGCACTCGTCCCGAGGAAACCGCCTGCCAGACCGCGTCGCGGGTGGTGGACCTTGATCATGAAAGCATCTGGATTTCCTATTGTCCGATGCCACCCAAGGACCTGGCACCGCATCGTCCCGGCCTGTTCAACTCGCACCATCGGTTGGCAACTCCGGTGTCCCCCTGGGAGCGGCTCAAAATCGGTGGCGGCACTCCGCCCATACTAACTAAACACGGCTGGCTGATTATTTACCACGGTGTGAGCAAAATGGCGGAGCCGGGCAACGACGGACGCCAGCTCTGCTACTCGGCTGGGGTGATGGTGCTCTCGAAGGAGCATCCGCGCGAGATCCGCTATCGTTCGGTGGACCCAGTGTTGACGCCGGAAATGCCGCAGGAACGCCACGGGACCATCGCCAACGTCGTGTTCCCCACCGGCATTGACCGGCGCGAAGATCTCGGCTCACCGGACCGCTTCGACGTTTATTACGGGATGGCCGACAACCGGATTGGCGTGGCTCGCCTCGACGTGCCGGATTTCCTGCCGCCGGGAGGTGCCGCCGACCCGCCGGAAGCAAAGGTATGACGCGCCTGATTTCGAAAAATTGAACCGGAAAGGATACACATTATGAAACCCAATGCCGACCAGCCCAAGGCTCCCGAACCGAAGCCCAGTGCATCCACAGAATCGAAACCCAACGCTACCAATGCCAAGACTGACGCAAAGCCCACAGCACCCGCATCCAAACCGGGCGCGAAGCCTGATGCCAAGCCAGATGTCAAACCCGATCCGAAAGATGATTTGAAAACGCTGCCGCTGGCGGAGGTGGAGAAAAAATTGGAGTCGTCGCCCGACGGCCTCACCCAAGCTGAGGCGCAGAAACGGCTCACTCAATATGGGCCGAATGAACTTACCGAGAAGAAGACAAATCTCTTCCTGAAATTCCTCTCCTATTTTTGGGGTCCCATCCCGTGGATGATAGAGATTGCGGTGATTCTGTCGGGAGTGGTCGGACACTGGCCGGATTTTTTCATCATCCTTCTCTTGCTTGTGGCCAACGCCGTGGTCGGATTCTGGGAAGAACGCGAGGCGAGCAACGCCATTGAGGCTCTCAAGGCCAAGCTGGCGATCAAGGCCCGGGTGAAACGTGATGGGAAGTGGATCAACCCGCCGGCGCGCGAGTTGGTGCCGGGCGATGTCATCCGCATGCGGCTGGGCGACATTGTGCCGGCGGATGCGCGACTGCTGGACGGCGACCCGGTGGAGGTGGATCAGTCCGCGCTGACGGGAGAATCTTTGCCCGCCGAGCGCAAATCGGGCGACGCGGTGTTTTCCGGTTCGATCATCCGCCAGGGCGAAATTGGCGCAATGGTCTATGCCACCGGTGAGAAAACCTACTTTGGCAAGACGGCGCAACTCGTGCAGGAGGCGCACACCGTCAGTCATTTTCAGAAGGCGGTTTTGAAAATCGGCAATTACCTGATCATTCTCGCCGTGTCGCTGGTAGCGGTGATTATTGGTTTCGCAATCTATCGCGGCGACGCAATCCTCACCACGCTGCAGTTTGCCCTGGTGCTGACTGTGGCCGCGATTCCCGTGGCGATGCCAACGGTGCTGTCGGTGACGATGGCGGTTGGTGCGCGCCTGCTCTCCAAGAAACAGGCGATTGTGAGCCGGTTGGTGGCCATCGAAGAATTGGCAGGCGTGGACGTGCTGTGCGCGGACAAGACCGGCACCCTGACCCAGAACAAACTGACGTTGGGCGATCCGTTCAGCGTGAATAATGTTCCTGCCGAACAAGTCATCCTCAATGGCGCGCTGGCGTCGCGCGCAGAGAATAACGACACCATTGACCTGGCCGTTCTGGGCGGACTGAAAGACAAGGATTCTTTAAAAAGCTATGAGGTAGTCCATTTCCAGCCGTTCGACCCGGTGCATAAACGCACCGAGGCCACCGTCAAAGCCAAAGACGGAAAGACGTTCAAGGTGACGAAGGGCGCGCCACAGGTGATTTTGGCATTGTCGGCCAACGCCGGGCAGGTGAAGCCCGCCGTCGAGAAAGCCGTCAACGAATTCGCGGCGCGCGGCTTTCGTTCATTGGGTGTGGCGCGGGCCGATGGCAACGGGCAATGGCAGTTTGTTGGCGTGTTGCCACTGTTCGATCCGCCACGGGAAGATGCCAAGGCCACCATCGCGACCGCGCTGGCGATGGGTGTTAAAGTCAAAATGGTTACCGGCGATGCACTGGCCATTGCCAAGGAAACCGCCAAAAAGTTGGACATGGGCACAAATATCCTCGATGCCGCCAGCCTGGGTGACACGAAAAAGGAAGAGACCACCGAGGTGGCCGAGTCCATCGAGAAGGCCGACGGTTTCGCCCAGGTGTTCCCCGAACACAAGTTTCACATTGTGGATGTCCTGCAAAAACGCGGTCACATTGTCGGCATGACGGGTGACGGGGTGAATGACGCCCCCGCGTTGAAGAAAGCCGACTGCGGCATCGCCGTTTCGGGTGCGACCGACGCGGCACGCGCGGCAGCAGCCATCGTGCTGACGACGCCCGGCCTGTCGGTGATTATTGATGCGATCAAGGAGAGCCGAAGAATTTTCCAGCGGATGAACAGCTACGCGATTTACCGCATCGCCGAGACGCTCCGAGTGTTGTTCTTCATGACGCTGGCGATCCTGATCTTCAACTTTTATCCATTGACGGCGGTGATGATCGTGATGCTGGCGTTGCTCAACGACGGCGCCATCCTGTCCATCGCCTATGACAACGTTCATTACAAAGATAAGCCCGAAGCCTGGAACATGCGCATGGTGCTGGGGATTTCCACGGTGCTGGGCATCATCGGGGTCGTCTCCGCCTTCGGCTTGTTTTATCTCGGTGAGCGTGTCTTTCATCTCGACCGCGCGCACATCCAGACGCTGATGTATTTGAAGCTGTCGGTGGCGGGACATCTGACGATTTTCCTCACGCGCACGCGTGGCCCGTTCTGGTCTCATCGTCCGGCGCGGATTTTATGGGTGGCCGTGGTCGGCACGCAAATCGTGGCGACGTTGATCGCGGTTTATGGTTTGTTTATGACACCCCTCGGCTGGGGATGGGCCGGGTTCGTGTGGGGCTATGCGCTGCTGTGGTTCCTCTTGAATGACCGCGTGAAACTGCTCGCGTATCGGATTTTTGATCCCGTCAAAGCTGAGGCTAAATCTGAAGCCAAAGCCAAGCCTGATGCCAAAATAGTGTCTAAACCTGAAACCAAGGCTGAACCGAAGCCGGAAGCCACAGTCGAGCCAAAACCCGAAGCCAAAACCGAGCCTAAGCCTGAAGCCAAGGCCGATTCCAAAACTCAAGCCAAATCCGAACCAAAACCAAAAGCTGGAGCTGAAACCAAGCCTGTAGTCGAACCTAAACCTGAAGTCAAAATCGAGTCTAAACCGGAAGCGAAGGCCGAGCCGCAGCCTGAAGCCAAGCCTGATGCCAAACCTGATGCCAAAATCGAGGACAAGCCCGAAGTAAAAGACGAAAGTAAGCCTGACGCCAAAGCTGATGCCAAACCTGAAGCTAAAACTGAGGCTAAACCCGAAGCCAAAGCTGCTGAGCCTAAACCTGAAGCAAAGGTTGAGCCGAAGCCGGAAGCCAAAGCTGAACCTAAGCCGGAAGCCAAAACCGAGCCTAAACCCGAAGCTAAAGAGGCGTCTAAACCTGAAGCCAAGGCCGATCCCAAAACTCAAGCCAAAGCCGAGCCTCAGCCCGAAGCCAAAGCCAAGACACCGTCCGATTTGACACCGCAGATCGCCAAACGAGCCTATGAACTTTACGAGAAACGAGGCCGCCAGAGCAATCCGGCAGTTCAGGACTGGGAGCAGGCGAAGGGGGAAATTCTAAAAGATGAGGCCAAGGCCGAGCTTAAGCCCAAAACTAAGGTTGAGCCTCAGCCTGAAACCAAAGCTGAACCTAAACCTGAAGCGAAGGCCGAGCCTACACCCGAAGCTAAAGAGGCGTCTAAGCCTGAAGCGAAGGCCAAGCCGCAGCCCGAAGCCATAGCTGAACCTAAACCTGAAGCGAAGGTCGAGCCTAAACCTGAAATCAAAACCGAGCCTGAACCCGAAGTTAAAGAGGGGTCTAAGCCCGAAGCCAAGGCCGATCCCAAAACTCAAGCCAAACCCGACCCGAAGCCCAAAGCTGAAACTGAAGCCAAGCCTACAGTCGAACCTCAACCTGAATCAAAGGTTGAGCCGCAGCCCAAAGCCAAAGTTGAACCGAAACCTGAAACCAAGGTCGAGCCGCCGTCCGACGTGTCGCCGCAGCTCGTCAAGCGCGTGCATAAACTTTACGAGGAACTGGGGCGTGAGGACGTTCGCGCGGTTGAGGAATCGGATCAGGCGAAGCAAAAGACTCAAGAAGCGGAACCAAAAAAATAGGCCGGTGCGAACAACGCGGCTGACATGGCCGAAAGAATAGAGATGAAAATCAATTCAAAGGATTTTCGGGTGCGGACCGGAGAAAAGGTCAAACTCAAAGAGTGGCCGACGAGAGTGAAGCCCTTTTGCAAGTCGAAGAAGCGGTATCAAAAACTCCTGGGAGAACACGTAAAGGAGTTGAGCTCGCTGCAACGCCTTCACTACGCGTCCCACCGCTATGCGTTGCTGCTGATTTTTCAGGGAATGGATGCTGCCGGCAAGGACGGCGCCATCCGGCATGTCATGTCCGGGGTCAATCCGCAAGGCTGCCAGGTTTTCAGTTTCAAACAACCGAGCGCCGAGGAACTGAAGCACGATTTTCTCTGGCGCACGACCCGCCGTTTGCCGGAACGCGGGCGGATCGGCATCTTCAATCGTTCCTATTATGAGGAGGTGCTGATCGTTCGCGTGCATCCGGAGATTCTCCTCAGCCGGGGGCTTTCGAAAAAGTTGCGCGACGGAAAAACCATCTGGAAGGAGCGGTATCGCTCCATCGTGGATTTGGAGGATCATCTCCACCGCAACGGCACCCGGATCATCAAGGTCTTCCTCCATCTGTCGAAGGACGAGCAGCGAAAGCGCTTCCGCGAGCGCGTTGAGGAGCCGGACAAGAACTGGAAATTCAGCCTCTCGGACATTCACGAGCGGAACTACTGGAAGGATTACATGAAGGCATATGAGGCTTGCCTGAACGCGACCAGCACCCAGCACGCCCCCTGGCACGTCGTTCCCGCCGATGATAAAAAGAACGCCCGGTTGATTGTTTCCCAAATTGTCCTGGATGCGCTCAATGAACTTAAGATGGCCTATCCCAAAACCACCGCGAAACGGCGGCGGGAATTGAAATCCATCCGCAAAAAACTCTGAAGGCAAAACCACGACCAATACCAGAAGCAGCAACTGGCGTCCGCAACCACACCTTCACGTGTCACTGCTCCCGGCCTTCTCGACTTCGGCGCGCAACAGGTCGTGCAGGGTGATGACACCCAGAATTTTCCCGCCGTCGTCATCCACCAGGACGACGAAGTTGCTGGGGGATTCGACCAGCAGCCCTTGCAGCTTGCGGACCGTCTGGTGCGGCAGGCAGGTCGCGGCGCTTTCCAGTTGGGGGAGCGATTTTCCCGCAGGGCTGCCTCGGCTTCCCGGCGCGTGAGAATACCCGCCAGTTTGTCCTCCTGCACCACGGGAAAACGCTGATAAGGATGCGACTTCAGGAAGTCCGGCAATTTGGCCGGGGCCAAGTCGTGGATGATCACCGGCCGGAAATTCGCGCCAACGTTTTGCTTCTTGACCAGGCGCGGCACGGCTGACACGTTCTAACTTGCGCATTTCTTCACCGGCCACGCAGGGCATTCCCGATCCCGGCGCGTGAATCATGGCCATGAAGCCAATCGCGGAAGCCTTTGGTGGCGGAGCGCAAACGCGTCAGGGGAGAAGCGGTCTGATTTGCGCCGGTTGATTTGCGGCACGTATGTTGAAGCGGCTTTGGTTCAGAGAAATTCCCGACATCGGAGAGGGCGCAACCTTTCTCCGCAAGTGGGGATTCATCGGCATCTTGATCGGCATTGGCGCGGGGGTTGGGGCCTTGGCGTTGATCTGGTGCATTCATCTGACCACGCATTACGTGCTCGGCGCGATTGTGGGTTACACGCCGCCGATGCCAGGCGCTGAAGGCGGTTCGGGGGAATATGTTTTCAACATGACCCGGCCGTGGCTGCTGCCGTTGGTTACGGGAGCCGCCGGTTTGGTCGGCGGCCTGTTGATTTGGAAACTGGCCCCGGAAACGGCGGGCATCGGCACCAACGCGGCCATCCGGGCGTTTCATAACAATGAAAAGATCGGACTCCGAACGTCCATCTTCAAACTGATCACTTCCGCCATCACGATCGGAAGCGGTTTGACCTCCGGCCGCGAAGGGCCGATCGCGCAAATCGGGGCCGCCACCGGCGCCAGCATCGCCAAGGCCCTCAAACTCTCGGCGCGGGAATGCAACATCGCCTTGGCCGCCGGACTGGGGGCCGGCATTGCCGCCATCTTCAAGGCGCCGCTGGCGGGCGCCATCATCGGCGCGGAAATTTTTTACACTGAGGATTTCGAGGTCGAGGCGCTGGTACCCGGCCTGATCGCGTCGGTGGTCGGTTATACCATCGTGGGTTCGGTCACGGGGTTTCAGCCCATTTTCAATCCGCCGCCCGAAATGATGCAATTCAACCACCCGTGGTCCCTGGTCCTGTATGCCTTGTTGGGGGTCGGTTGTGGTCTGCTGGCGCGGTTTATGTTCGGCGTTTATTTTCGCATCGAGCGTTTTTTCAAGCGTTTTCCCCTGTGGCTGGCCACCACCATCGGCGGGTTTTGCACGGGCCTGATTGGCCTGGCGATTCCGACCGTGGTGGGCACGGGTTACGGCTGGGCGCAATTTGCCATCAACCGAAACATCATCCTGCTGCCGCCGTTGGTGCTGTTGGCGGCGGCCTTTGCGGAGATCTTCAGCTTGTCGCTGACGCTAGGTTCAGGCAATTCCGGCGGTGCTTTCGGTCCGAGCGTGGTAACCGGCGGAATGTTTGGCGGGGCATTCGGCAACGCCGCGAGTTATCTTTTCCCCTCGCTGGAACCGCATCCAGGCAACTTTGCCATCGTGGGCATGGTGGCGTTTTTCGCCGCGGCCGCCAAAGCGCCGATTTCCACCATCATCATGATTTCCGAGATGACCGGCGGCTATGGTCTGTTGGCGCCAGCCATGTTTGCGGTCGTGACGGCCTTTATTCTCTCGGGCAAGAAAACCATTTTTCCGGCGCAAGTCCGCAGCCGGCTCGATTCGCCATTCCACGCCGACGAATTCGAACCGATCGTGCTTCGCCGCGTCAAGACCAGCGATGTGATGATTCACCTGCCGGTCTGTGTCAACGCCGACGCCTCTGTTGCCGATGCCATTGGTTTGATGGGCGATTACGGTCTCAGCGGGTTGCCCGTGGTGGAACAGCGCAAGTTATCTGGCCGGGTAACGCTGTTGTCGGCCCATCGGATTCCAGATGCCCAGCGTCAGAGCGTCAAGGTCAAGGAAATCATGTCCAGCGACGTGTATCGGGCTTACCCGGACGAGGATTTGTTCACCATCCTTAAACGGTTTGCCGCCAAGGACGTCGGCCACCTGCCGGTGGTGACCCACCAGCAGCCGGATTGCCCCATCGGGCTGATCACGCGTTCCGGCCTCTGGACGGCCTTGGAAACGGCTCGTAAAGGTGTCTTGCCCGAATAGCCCCTTAATATAAGGCCAAAAACTTTCTTACCGAGGCGCTTGCGTCGTGGCGACAGCGGTGTGTTGGAGGCTGCCGCCAGGCCCGCCGCCGCGACCGCCGTCGCCGCTAGCCGCCGGTTCTGCTTGGCTTCACCGGCCAGACCGTCCAGGTTCGAGCTCACCGCGCCAGCCAGTTGCACGCTGGGCCCTTCGCGCCCGGAGACTCTGGCCGCCGCCGATGCTGACAATGCCGGCGACAAATTTTACCCAGGCCACGCGCCACGGCACCGTCCCGAAATCCTTCCAGAAGGCGAGCTTGAGCTGCGGAATGCTGCTCCCGGCCGCCTCGCGGCAAAAAGAGTTCAGCAACCAGCCCATCAGCAGGGACGAAACGACGATGATTGCCAGGCTGCCGATGAGGAAAGTGGACGTTGACTGGTGGGACAGGCCGACCAGCCCCAGCCGATAGAGCCAGTTGATGCCCAATTGAAAAAACACCGCCGACGCGCCGGCGCCCAGGCCGTACAGGCACGTCTGCAACACGGCGCGGGACTGTTTTGGCAGCCTTTGGAGGTGACGGACCAGGATCTCCATATCAAAAAAACGAAAGTCTCTCGCCTGCTCGCGGTCAGTTCAAGGTGAAATTTTCCCCGGCAGCCGGTAGAAACCGGAGAAAATCATGACCAATACTGAAGCAACAGTTCAAGGACAAGCTGATCGAGCACAAGCAATACATTGACAAGAACGGCGAAGACCTGCCGGAAATCCGGAATTGGAAATGGGGCGCAAACAAGTAATCGACAGGCAGAACAGGCTCGCGCGCCTTTACCTCATTCGACACGGCGAAACCGAGTGGTCGCTCTCCGGCCAGCACACCAGTCGCACGGACATTCCGATGACCGCGCGCGGCGAGGACGGGGCGCGGGAACTTGGACAGCACCTCCGGGACATTCAGTTTGCTCGTGTGGTGACCACTCCGCGGCAACGAGCGCGGCGGACGGCTGGATCAGCTTTCGGGTGAGCACCTCGAATGATGCACGGTAGGGTTACACCCCATAGCTAAAGACCAGCCCATCGCGTAGCGTAACTCCAGAAAATGACGGCAAACGAATTGCCATCAAAAAAGAAAGACAAACTATGCATCTATTATTATCGCCGGTTCTTGCCAGTGGCATCTGGATTGGCGGAGGCTCGCTCGGTCTTGTTCTCCTAATCGTTGTTATCGTTCTGGTGCTTCGCCGCTAACCGTTGAACCGTTTCGCCGAAGACTTCACCCGACCATGTGACTGAGCAACTTAATGCCATTTTGAAAACCTTGTTCACAGCCGAAGCGATTTCCAAGGGCGGACGTTCGGGAACCATTCACACACCGGACGGGCTGCTGGATGTCACGTTGGGAAATCCTTTGGAGAAAGGCATCGAGAAACGCGGTCCCAATCCCGAGCTGTTGTTTGCAGGCGCGTATTCCGCCTGTTACCACGGCGCCTTGAACAACGCGGCCAAAAAGCTCGGCACAACGGTCAAGGATTCCACGGTGCGGGCGCTGGTGAGCCTGATTGAGGATGACCAGGGTGGCTACCGCCTGGCGGTGGAGCTGCATGCGCAACTCCCTGGAACCGACCGCGCCCAGGCTCAGCGCATCATGGCCGAAGCGCACAAAACCTGCCCGTATTCCAAAGCCCTGCGCGGCGACGCTTCTTCCGTCAAGCTGATGGTGGATTAGCCGGCAGGGCCAGCACGAGGGCGCGGGAACACTTTTGTCGTCACGTTGGCGGCGAATCAAAACGAAAAATAACAAATAACAAACTATTATGACTACACTCGAAATCAAAGGCGACTGGAACATCACCAAGGGCAAGCTGAAACAGAAATGGGCCAAGCTCACGGATAGCGATCTGCAATTCGTCGAAGGCAAGCAGGAAGAACTGGTTGGCCGGATTCAGAAGCGCACGGGCGAAACCCGCGAAGCAGTTGAAAAGGCCGTCAAGGAATCCTGCTCCACCTGCTGCTGCAAATAGGCTGTCCGCTGCGCGGGCCAATTCCTCGCCTTGAATCAGGAAGTTGCCGCGAAGATTGAAAAAGGTGAAACAGTTATTTCTCCCGGCGTTCCAAAAAACTATCCCGACACGAAGAAACTCGTGACGGAAGATTGCATCCAACCCACAAAATAAAATGCATCATGACTGACACAGACTGGCAGGATGTCGGAGCCGCAGCAGACTTTGAGTCTCGTCCTGTGACCGAAATCACCCTCGGTCGCACCAAACTCGCCCTCTCGCATCGTAACGGCGTGTTCGGCGTCATCTCCGGCGTCTGCAATCACGTCGGTGGCCCGCTCGGTCAAGGCAAACTGGACGGCAATTATGTGGTGTGCCCCTGGCACAATTGGAAATTCCATCGGGTTACCGGCCTCGGCGAGCCCGGCTCGGAGGATGACGCTGTGCCCAGCTACAAAGTGAAGGTGAAGAGCGGTCGCGTGCTCGTGCGGATGACGCCGGCAACGCCGCGCAAGCACAAGCCACATGCGCCGCATCCGCTGGCGCGGCCCATCCGGCGCAAATCGGGACCGGTGCGCGTGGTGGGCATCTCGGCCACGGCCCAGGACCCGGCGAACCCGCGTTATTCCACGTCCGAGGCGTTGCTGGAAGTCGCGCTGGCGCACGCGCGCAAAAAACTCAAGTGCCCGACGAAGCTGATCAAATTGGCGGAGTTGAAGTTTCGCGCTTGCGAAGGGTATTACTCCAAGAGTGCGCAAGCCTGCACCTGGCCGTGTTCCATCACGCAAATGGACAACACCGACGAGTTGACGGAAGTTTACGAGGCGCTGGTGCATTGGGCGGACGTGGTGCTGCTGGCCACGCCCATCCGCTGGGGGCAGGCGGGTTCGCTTTACTTCCGGATGGCCGAGCGGCTGAATTGCGTGCAGAACCAGATCACCCTCAAAGACCGCGTGCTTCTCAACAAGAAAGTCGTCAGCTTCATCATCACCGGCGGACAGGACAACATCCAGGGCGTGGCCGGACAGTTGTTGGGGTTTTTCTCGGAGCTGGGTTTCTATCTGCCGCAATTTCCGTTCGTCGCCCATTCGCGCGGCTGGACGGCGGAGGACATGGAGCAAAACGTCGCTGCGGTGCAGCAGAGCGAGGAATTGCGTGAAGGCACGCGGGCGCTCGTCGAACGCGCGGTGGAAACCGCCCGCACGTTGCTCAAGGGAAATTGCGGTTCGGGAAAACTCGCGCGGGGCGGGCGCAAAGCGCAGCGGCTCGAAGTTGAACAAAAAAAGGGCCAGTCCTGAAATGCGCCCGGTCATCAAACCATCGCCACGTTATCTCACGCGCGCGTACGTCACCAAAAACAGTTTGATCCGTCCCGGCTGAACCGGGCCTCGAACTGCGGTAGGGTTACACCCCATAGCGAAGGATCGGCCCGGCCCGTAATTTGTGAGCCGAAAGGCTGAATGGCAGAACCCATTGGCGGCGACTAAACACAAAAAACCGAATATGAAAGACCCAGTCTATAAACTCATCGAACTTACCGGCACCTCCACCACTTCCATCGAGGATGCCGTTGACAAGGCCATTCAACGCGCGCACAAAACCATCAAGAACCTGTGCTGGTTCCAGGTGGTCGAAACGCGCGGCAACATCGCCAAGGGAAAGGTGTATCACTGGCAGGTGACCATCAAAGTCGGCTTCACCGTGGAAGGTTGAGCGCGGGCGGGCCATTGGCTCGCATGGACATAACCAGACGCAGCCGGGTGGGAAAGCCGGCTGCCAGCTTAAAATATATTATGGCTAAAGAAGAAATGAAATCAGGATTGAATATCACTCGCGAACAGATGATCCAACTGCTGAACGAGGATCTGGCGGGGGAATACCAGGCGATCATTGCCTACACCGTGTACAGCCAGGTGCTGAAGGGTGCCGCGTACACAGACATTGCGCGGGAGTTGGAAGCGCATGCCGGGGAAGAACTGGCGCATGCCATAAAAATTGCCAAACAGATTGATTATCTGGGCGGCATGCCGGGCGTGACGCCCAAGCCGGTCAAAACTTCAAATGACCCGGTTGCCATGCTGTGCGCAGATCTGGAAAACGAACGGGAAACGGTGGGGCGTTATCGCGAGCGCATCCGCCAGGCCGAGGCGATGGGCGAATTTGCATTGAGCGAGACCTTGCGCGCCATCATCGTGCAGGAGCAGGAGCATGAAATTGATTTGAGCGCTGCGCTGGGCATCAACGTGCCTCCTACCGCAAAAGAGTCTACAGACAAAAAATGGTCGAACAAGTGAAGAACCACCATGCCTCAAGGCGATAAATCCAGCTATACTGACAAACAGAAACGTCAGGCGGCACACATCGAAGCCGGCTACGAGAAAAAAGGTGTCGGCACGAAATCCGCGGAAGCGCGGGCGTGGGCCACCGTAAACAAACTTACCGGCGGAGGCAAAAAGAGCGGGTCCGGCAGGAACCAGAAATGATTTATTGCTATGAATATCAAAAAAGCAGTGACCGACCATCCCATCCTACAAGTTCTCGCGGAACGGTGGAGTCCCTACGGCTTCGAAGACCGTCCGGTGTTGGCAGCCGACCTCCGTTCGTTGTTTGAGGCGGCGCGCTGGGCGGCGTCCTCCTACAATGAACAGCCCTGGAACTATCTGGTGGCCACCAAGGAAGATTCCCAGGAATTTGGACGACTCCTCTCCTGTCTCGTGGAAGCAAACCAGGCGTGGGCCAAGGCCGCACCGGTGCTGGTCTTGGGCGTCGTCAGTTTGCGATTTGCAAAAAATAACAAGGACAATCGGGCCGCCGTTCACGACCTGGGTCTGGCCTCCGGGAATCTGGTGGTGGAGGCGACGGCGCGAGGTTTCTCGGTCCATCAGATGATCGGCATACTGCCCGACAAGGCGCGGGAGGTTTACCGGATACCGGAACATTTCGAAGCGTGGACGGCCTTGGCCATCGGATATAAAGCCGACCCGGCCAAACTGCCAGATGCCCTGAAGGAACGCGACCTGGCACCCCGGCAGAGAAAGCCCTTGAGTGAGTTCGTGTTCACCGGCCAGTGGGGAAAACCGTCACCACTCGTGCTGAAACGTGACACCTGACACCGTGTGCCAGGGCCACTTGATTTCAAATCAGGACACTTTGTGAATACGAAGTTCATCCTCCCGCTGCTCACGGCGATGTTATCGGCCGCTTGCGTTTTGACCGGCTGTCAATCGCCCAAGACCAGGTCTCCGTCCGGGAGCAGTGCGGCGCAAGCCACGCGAAACAATTGCTACAGTTTGCTCCATCAACTCCTGGACGAACAAAAGGACGTCAGCATCCTGCGCTTCATCAAGCGGGAACATTACGATGTTAAGAACCTGATCAAGAAAATTGCCACTACTTCCGGAACCGGAGCCAGGCTGTTGGAGGAATTTGCCAAGGACGATCCTTCGATCCAGTTGGACGACATCCGGCTGCCGCCGGGCGAGCTAGCTACGCGCGATGCGATTGCGTCCACCAAGGAGAAGGAATTATTGAGTCAGACCGGCGACGAATTTGAGCTGACCTTGCTTTTGACCCAGACCGAGGCGCTGAGTTATGCCTGGCACCTGGCAAAAGTTGCCGGCGAAAACGAGCCTCAACCCGATCGTGCCCGCGCGCTGGCAGGCGTGAGCGAGGACATGCAGAACCTTTATCACGAAGTGTTCGTGATGTTGCTGTCGAAAACAAAATCCTCGGCGACGAACTCGATCAGTGCTCAACCAGATCAGCACGGACCTTAGTCCCAACTGAAAAGGGTGGCGCAGGAAGTGGAAGCCACGATGGTTAAAATCATGAAGGAAGCGGCATCAAGCTGAATCAATCGACGCGAACAACTCGGCGGGCATCGCCGAAAGAATGAAAATGAAAATCAATTCAAAAGATTTCCGGGTGCGGCCCGGAGAAAAGGTCAATCTCAGGGAGTGGCCGACCATGGTGAAGCCCTTTTGCACGTCGAAAAAACAGTATAAAAAAGTCCTGGGAGAACACGTTGAGGAGTTAAGCTCGCTGCAACGCCTTCACTACGCGTCCAACCGCTATGCGTTACTGCTGATTTTTCAGGGAATGGACGCTGCCGGCAAGGACGGCGCCATCCAGCACGTCATGTCCGGGGTCGATCCAAAAGGCTGCGAGGTTTGCAGTTTCAAGCAGCCGAGCGCGGAAGAATTGGAGCATGATTTTCTCTGGCGCACGACCCGCCGTCTGCCGGAACGCGGGCGGATCGGCATCTTCAATCGTTCCTACTATGAGGAGGTGCTCATCGTTCGCGTGCATCCGGAGATTCTCCGCGGCCAGGGGCTTTCGGATGAGTTGCTTGATGAGAAGACCCTTTGGCAGGGGCGGTATCGCTCCATCGTGGACCTGGAGGAGCATCTCCACCGTAACGGCACCCGGATCATCAAGTTCTTCCTACACCTGTCGAAGGACGAACAACGAAAGCGCTTGCTCGAGCGCATTGATAAACCGGCGAAGAACTGGAAATTCAGTCTCGCTGACATCGGAGAGCGGAAATTGTGGGATCACTACCGGAAGGCGTATGAGGCGTGCCTGAGTACAACGAGCACCGCATCCGCACCCTGGTATGTCGTCCCCGCCGATTACAAAAAGAACGCCCGGCTTATCATTTCGCAAATCATCCTCGATACGCTGAAACAACTCAGGATGAATTATCCGGAGGCGAACAAGGCGCGGCGCAAGGAATTGAAGTCCATCCGCAAACGGCTAGGATGGCGGAACTTTTGACCGTATTTTTCAAATGTTACAGTCCAAAACGGTTTGTCACCAAATCGTAACAATCCCGCCGTGTGGCCGTAACAATTAAGTCCCAATCTTTCATTGTATTTAAATTCAATCATCATGAAAAAACTGATTCTTTTCCTTCTCGGCACCGGCTGCTTGTTCGCCGCGCAAACCGGCGCGCACGCGCAATTGCTCATCAACGGCGCGGGCGCAACCTTCCCGTATCCAATCTATTCGAAGTGGTTCGACGAATACGCGAAGGTGGACCCGTCGGTTCGCTTCAACTACCAATCCATCGGCTCCGGCGGCGGGCAAAAACAAATCACGGCCCAGACCGTGGACTTCGGCGCGTCTGACGGCCCGATGAGCGATGAAAATCTCGCCAAGGCGCCCGGAAAGCTCCTACACATCCCCACGGTGGCCGGCGCGGATGTCATTACTTACAACCTGCCGGGCAACCCGAAGCTCAAATTGGACGGCGACACCATCGTCAACATTTACATGGGCAACATCACCAAATGGAACGATCCCAAAATCGCCATGCTCAATCCGGGGGTGGATCTGCCCGATCTGCCGGTGATTGTTGTGCATCGTTCCGACGGCAGCGGCACAACCTACATTTTCGTTGATTACCTGAGCAGCATCAGCCCCGTATGGGCGGATTCGGTTGGCAAAGGCACTTCCGTCAAATGGCCCGTGGGGATCGGCGGCAAGGGCAATGAGGGCGTCGCCGGCCAGGTCAAGCAGTTGTCGGGAGCGGTCGGCTACGTTGAATTGATTTATGCCAAACAAAACAAAATGCCTTACGCAGACGTAAAGAATGCGGCGGGCAACTTCATCACGCCATCGCTCGACTCGGTCACCACGGCGTTCGCGACGGCGAAAATTCCCGACGACTTCCGCTTCTCGATGGTCAACGCGCTGGGTGACAATGCTTATCCGATTTCCGGCGCGACCTGGCTGCTGGTTTATGAACAGCAAAAGAACGCCGTCAAGGGCAAAAAATTGGTAGAATTCCTGAATTGGGCTTTGACCAAAGGCGAAGGCATGGCCTCATCACTGGATTACGCGTCTCTGCCGGAAAACGTCCAGCAGCGCGTTCTGGAGCGGATTAAAACAATAAAATACTGACTTCGCTCCCGTGCCCTATCATTTTATGGGCGCGAGCCGGACGAAGGGCGCAGTTCCTCCCGCTCTTCGTCCTTTTGCATTAAAAGTTATGAACATCGAACATCCAACATCGAACATTGAACAACCAATGTTTGGAATCCGCGCTCTGCAGTATTCGATGTTGGATGTTGGATGTTGGATGTTGGATGTTGTTTCGCTTCAAGTTCCGTGCCTTTGCGCCTTTGCAAAGCTATCCGTCAGAACCCTCGCGCGTCGCGAGCATATTGGAGCGCGGCTTCGCCGCGCTGCGCCTTAGTGTTAAAAATGGAAACGACAACCGCCAAAACTGGGACCCGCTTCGGCGATCGCGCCTTCCAATGGCTCACACTGTTGATGGCACTGTCCGTTTTCGTGCTAATCGTGCTCATCGGCTACGAACTCGCGCAAGGCTCACAACTCGCGCTGCAAAAATTCGGCTGGCATTTCCTCGTCAGCAGCAATTGGGACCCGGTCAACGAACAATACGGCGCGTTGCCGTTCATCTTTGGCACGCTCGTTTCGTCCGTCATTGCGTTGTTCATCGCTGTGCCCGTCAGCATCGCCACCGCCGTTTATCTCACCGAACTCGCCCCGCTCTGGCTGCGCCAGCCGTTGATCATGTTCATCGAACTCCTCGCCGCCGTGCCGAGCGTCATCCTCGGTTTATGGGGCTTTTATGTGATGGTGCCATGGCTGCACAGTCACCTGTTTCCGGCGTTGAGGTTGACGCTTGGTTTTCTGCCGCTCTTTCAAGGCCCGGATTACGGCCCCTGCATGCTGGCCGCCGGCATCATCCTCGCCATCATGATCATTCCCATCATCACCTCGGTCTCGCGTGAAATCCTGCGTTCCGTGCCCGGCCTCCAACGCGAGGCCGCCTACGCGCTGGGTGCCACGCGCTGGGAAGTCACGCGCATCGCCGTGTTGAGCTACGCGAAAAAAGGCCTGTTCGGCGCGGTCATCCTCGGACTCGGCCGCGCCCTCGGCGAAACGATGGCCGTAACCATGGTCATCGGCAACCGTCCCGAAATTGCCAAATCACTTTTCGCACCCGGCTACACGCTGGCCAGCGTCATCGCCAACGAATTTACCGAAGCCACGACCGACACCTATTTGAGCGCGCTGTTTGAAATCGGCCTTGTGCTGCTCGGTGTGACCGTGCTGGTCAATGCGCTGGCGCAATTGCTTTTGAAAACGTTCGCCGGGCCGGGCGTCAAACCGCAACAATGAAGACAAAACGGATTATTGGATTGGTGGATTATTGGATTGTTGGAACGACGACTGTCGCCGTGCCAATCCATCAATCCATTAATCCATCAATCCATCACCCCACTTTTTGATGACCGTCCCCAACCATCGCTGGCGCAAGTTCAAGAATGCCTTGATGCAGGCGGTCACGCTCGTGTGCGCAATCCTGGTCGTCACGCCGCTGGTGTTGGTCTTTTATCACCTGGTGAAGGAAGGCTTCGGTTCGATGAACTGGGCTTTCTTCACCCAATTGCCGAAACCCGTCGGTGAAACTGGCGGGGGCATGGCCAATGCCATCATCGGCACGTTCATTTTGCTGGGGCAAGCCGCCGTCTTGGGCGTGCCCATCGGCGTGCTCGGTGGCGTGTTCCTTTCCGAATACGGCTCATCGCACCTCAACTGGTGGGTTCGTTTCGCGGCGGACGTTCTCAATGGCGTGCCATCCATCACCTGGGGCATGGTCGTCTATGCCCTCGTCGTCGTGCCGATGAAGGGATTTTCCGCGCTGGCTGGCGGCATCGTGCTCGGCATGATGATGATTCCGCTCGTGATGCGGACGACCGAGGAGGTTTTGCAACTGGTGCCGAACGGTTACCGCGAAGCCGCGCTCGCGCTGGGCATCGCCAAATGGCGCGCCATCGTGCAAATCGTCATGCGCACCGCGCTCAAAGGCATCGTCACCGGCGTCCTGCTCGCGTTGGCGCGCGTTGCCGGCGAAACCGCGCCGTTGCTGTTCACCGCGTTCGGCAACCACTTTTGGACGCACAAGCTGACCGACCCCATCGCCGCCATGCCGCTGCAAATTTTCGCCTACGCGATTTCGCCCTACGACGACTGGCACCGGCAGGCGTGGGCCGGCGCGCTGGCGCTGCTCCTGCTCGTTTTGTTCATCAACGCCGGGGTGCGCGTGCTCACGCGCGACCGGTTCCAGAAGTAATCATGAACCCGACCATGACGCCCGGAGAAGAGAAAACCATTCCACAAACTCGCCGAGAGTCGAAAGACGAGAGTCGAGAGCCAACTCCGAACGCCCCGCGCCCGACCCTCGACCCCTTGGCGCAGCGAAGCGAAGCAGAGACGGCTCGACCCTCGACAGCCTCCGCCGTCTCGGCGCTCACCGTGCGCCATCTCTCGGTTTTCTTCGGCGAAAATCATGTGCTCAAGGACGTCTCGCTCGACATCGCCGCCCGGGCCGTCACCGCCATCATTGGCCCCAGCGGCTGCGGCAAGTCCACTTTTCTCCGCGCCCTGAACCGGATGCACGAACTCGTGCCCGAGGCGCGGATGACCGGCGAAATTCGACTGTTCGGCGACGACATTTACGCGCCCGGCATTGAACCGGTCGTCGTCCGCCGCCGCGTTGGCATGGTGTTCCAAAAATCGAATCCGTTCCCGACGATGTCCATCACCGACAACGTCACGGTCGGCCTGCGTTTGAACGGCCTGCGCGACCGCAAGCTGCTCGCCGAGCGCACGGAGCAATCGCTGCGCATGGCTGCGCTTTGGGACGAGGTCAAAGATCGCCTGAACGCCCCGGCCATCAGCCTTTCGGGCGGCCAGCAGCAGCGGCTGTGCATCGCGCGCGCGCTCGCCGTGCAGCCGGAGGTGCTGCTCATGGACGAACCGGCCTCGGCGCTCGATCCGCTGGCCACGTCGAAAATCGAGGACTTGATTCTGGAATTGAAAAAGGATTACACGATTGTGATTGTGACGCACAACATGCAGCAGGCCGCGCGCATGTCAGATTTCACCGCCTTCCTTTATTTGGGTGAACTGGTGGAATTCGACGTGACCAAGAAGATTTTCGCCAGCCCGGCAAAGAAACAGACGGAAGATTATGTGACGGGCCGGTTCGGTTGAAATTTCAATCCCGTTTGCAATTGATGATGGTGGTGGCACAGTAAATTGAAATCCTGACGGTGAAGCCAAATTAAAGTTATGGAACATTTCGACATGGAGCTGGACGTGCTGAAGCAAAAACTGCTGACGATGGCGAGCCACGCTGAAACGGCGGTGAACCAGGCGCTCCAGGCGCTCACCCAACGCGACCGCGACCTCGCGCTGCGCGTGAAGGAAGACGACCGCGTCATTGACCAGTTTGAAGTGGAGATTGACGAACTGGTCATCCAGTTGCTCACCAAGGCGCCGCTCGCCAGCAATTTGCGTCTCGTAACCACGGCGATGAAAATCTCCCAGAACCTCGAACGCATCGGCGACGAAGCCACCAAAATCGCCAAGCGCGCCCGCGACCTGTCGCAGGAACCCCCGGTGAAAATCGTCCTCGACCTGCCGCGCATGGCCGGTCTTGCCCTCGACATGCTCAAGACCGCACTCGACGCGTTTGTGAACAATGATCCCGCCACCGCCCGCGCCTTGATTCCGCGCGACAAGGAAGTGGACGCGCTCAACAAACAAATCCACAACGCCCTCGTGCAGCACATGGTCGAAAACCCGGACACGATTGGCCGCTGCCTGCATTTGATGGTCGTCTCCAAAAGCCTCGAACGCATCGCCGACCACGCGACGAACGTGGCGGAGGATGTCGTTTATCTCTGCGAAGCGCAGGACATCCGGCACACCGGCGTGAAAAGCCAGGCCGCGCCCCCGACTGGCGCGTGATGAAACTTATGGATTAGACGCGCCGGTTTCTGTCGCCAGGCCCACCTTGGTGATGTCGAGTTGTTGGAGCACGTCCAGCACGTTGATCATGTTCTGGTAATCCACATCATCCGCGCCTTTCACCACCACGCTGAGTCCGGGATCGGCTGACTTGAGTTGCTGCAAATCGGCTTTCAGGACAGGGATGGTAACCGGGGCATCGTTCAAATACGTCTGTCCCTTCGCATCCACCACGATACGGTTGATCTTCGGTTTCTTGTCGGTCGTGGGCGGCGGCTTGCCCGACGGCAAGGTCATCTCCAGATTGTTCATCATCTGCGGCGTAGTGATGATGAAAATCACCAGCAGAACAAACACCAGGTCCAGCAGTGGCGTGATGTTCAGCTCGTTCAGGGTGCTATGATGGGAACTGGAGATCTTTTTCATTGCAACAGCGGTTCGGTTTCTCCCTGCACGTCAAACCGGATGATCACGCGCGGCGGGAAATTCGTCGGCGGCGAATGGTCAAGGCGGCTGACGGCGGCGAAAACCTTTCTCACAGACTCGTCCCATTTCGGGTCGCCGGAGCCTTTTCTCCAGACCGGGTCGCTGACATCGCCCGCGCGGTTGACCGCCACTTCCACCTCGGCCACGTAATTGTCATCCGCGAGGTTGTCCGGCCGGTTCCATTTCGATCGCAACGCGTATTCCAGGTACCCCTTGTAAATCTGCACCGCATCGGAGCTGGTCTCGACCGTCTTGCCGCCCTCGAACTCAAACGACGGCAGTTCCGCCGCCGGCGGCGCCACGGTTGGCACGGTCGCCGCCGGTGGCGGGGCGATCCTGGCTTCCTCCACCTCCTTGGGTTTTTCCACCACCTTGGGCGTTTCCACTTTCGGCGGTTCCGCCTTCGGCTTCTCCGGTTCCTTGGGTTTCTCCGGCGGCTTCTCCTTCACCATCTCGACCGCGATTTTTTTCATCTGTTTGCCCAGCAACCCCTGCCGCGCCGCAAAATAAAACATCGCCAGCACGATGAGGGTGTGAAAGATGAACGAGATGAGCAGGTTCACCCTCGACGAGTTGCGCTTTTTGCGCGCCTGGCTTTGCGGCAGCATGGTTTATTTCTGGTTGGCCGCCTCGGTGGCAAGATCCACCTTGGGAATATTCGCCTGCTGGCAGACATCCAGCACGGCGCGGATCTGTTTATACTTGGTCTGGCTGTCGCCGCGCACGATGATGTTCAAGTCTGGATCGTCCATGCGCAGAGCAATCAGGGTTTGCAACATCTCGATCGCGGCCGTTTGCTTCTTGTTCAGATAAATGATCCCATCGGCCTGTACCGTAATATAATTGGCCTTGCGCGGCGGGTCCTTCAGACGCTTCGCCGCCGTGGGCAGCTTCAAATCCAGGTCATTCACCGGCGGAATGGTGGTGATGATGAAGATGACCAGCAGCACGAACGCCAGGTCCAGCAGCGGAGTGATGTTCAACTCCGTCAGTGAATGATGTGCCGTTTTTGAACACTTTTTCATCGTTCAACCAGCGTGGGGGGTTCCTCGCTCTTCAGCGCGCCGACGATCCGGTCGGCCAGCACTTCGTTGGCGTTACGGATTTCCTCGGCCAACGGGCGATGATCCACATAGACGTGCTCAATCTGGTTGGCGTAACGGCTGGCGAATCCGTCGAGTTCCTGCGTGATGGCACGGATGGTGGTGACCATGAAGTTGTAGGCAAACATCGCCGGAATGGCCACGAGCAAACCTGTAACCGTGGCCACCAATGCCGCCGCCACACCGGGCGCCATGGCCGTCAGGGTGGCCGCCCGGCTTTCGGCAATGCCCGCGAAGGTGGACATGACGCCCCAAACCGTGCCCAACAACCCGATGAACGGCCCGCCGGCCACCGCCGTGGACAATACAATCATCCCCTTCTCCAATGCCATCGCCTCTCCACCGGAGGCCTCCTCCAGGATTACTTTCACCGCCTCAAACGAGGCGATGCTGACCTTGGTCTCGGCGGACCGGGCAAGGTAATCGGTGTTGGTGTGTTCCCCGCCGTTTGGGGGAATGAACTTGGCGATGGCTTGTACCTGCACCGGGTTGTTTTTCAATTGATACGCCAGTTCGTCCGCGCCACGGATGTAAAGCTGGTAGGCGGGCGCGCCGTCGAATTCCTCGCCCTTGCGCTGGATATCCAGCGGGTCGCGCGTGGAGTTATAGGCGGCAAAGAATTTCTTGGTCGCCTTCCGCGCAATCATCAACTGGCGGAACTTGGTGATGATGATGGTCCAACTGAACAGCGACAGAACCAGCAGGGCGAGGACGGTGATCTTGCCTTCGGTGGTGGCATTCTGGATGGCATACACCGCCGCGTTGGCGGCGAACATTGGATGGATAAACATGGGGGTCATAAATGGTTACTTGAGGTTTGGTTTTGGGATAAATGTTTCGGTGGCAACAAAACGGTCACGCGGCCGGCCTTCTGCACTGTGGCCACTGCCTTGCCTTTTTTCTTCACGTCGTCATCGGTGGCAGTCGTGTCGTCATTTTTGGCGGGACTGGCGGAATTTTCACTGGCCATTCCCTGGCTGGCTGCATCCGCAGCCGTGCCTGCAGCCAAACTATTCTGGCCGCCGTTGACCTGGTCGTTTGAAAACAACGAAGCGTCACTCGTGTCGCCGGTGGCGTCAACGCCTTGGAGACCAATAATTTTGCTATCCCCAAGACTGGGCGCGGTGACATCGGCTTTGCCGCCCGCCACGAGATCGACATTGACTGTGTGATCGGCGGTTACATTTGAATCGCCTTGGCTAAAAATGGTTCCCGTGATGTTACCGGAAGCATCCATGGTTACCGTGCCGGCACCCAACACTCCCGATCCGGTGGCGGTTATATCCTGATTGTCGTATGTTTTCACTAGTGTACCTTCAGCCAGATTGAGGGCTGTAATGGGATTGCCGAAACCATCCGATGGTTGCAATTCATAACCCGCAAAAACATCCACCACACTATTTTCAGGATTGCCATTGAGAGTCTGCTGCAAGTCCAGAGCGGCCTTCATGTTGCCGGTAAGCGCCAGATCAAACATATTTGCCAGAGATTTATTGTTAAGCGGCAAACTAAAAAGAGTGGTCGAGTCGGGAAGTGGAGGCCCGTTCAAGAGCAGTTGCAGGATGCCACCTGCCGCGGCGTTGACCGAGCCTTTGGGAGCTTCAACCAGAATATTACCAGGCTGGGTGTACGAGACATCCATGATCCCGCTGCCCGGAATGGTTGATGACTCCGCAGTAACCGACTGGTCGGGATTAACCAGATAAGAACTGACACTCACAAACCCGGAACCGCCACTTCCCGCATTGATATTGCCATTCATGGACACCACGGTTACGGAACCGCCGGGTGTCGTGGAACTGTCGTCCGGGCGTGTGTCATAGACTCCAATCCGGGAACCATTGACATTGATGTCCCCGTTGGCGTAAACAAAGACATTGCCCAAGTCCGTCGAATAAATGCCGCGAGCAGAAGCGGTATTGACGGAAAAATCCGCCGAGCCGGCATTGATATCTCCACCGGCGTTTATGGTGATATTGCCGCCCTGCAAAGAGGCGATGGAACTGGAATACATGTCCAAATCTCCGACGAGATCGCCGGCAGTTTCTCCCTCGGAGTGGTTCCCGGTGGTGGTGATGGTGATATCAGCCCCATGATCGAACACGCCTCCGTTGCCAAACAAACTGGCGAGTGGATAATTGCCGCGAACCGTGTAAAGCCCCACGCCCTCCGATTGAATCCCGGCGGTGGTTCCCAGGTCTATGGTCCGGGCCGTAATGTTGAATTGTCCACCGCCGCCAATGGTGTAACCGTAAGTGCCGTCAGGAGGCCCCGAACCGGCAGGAAGCCCGCTATACGCGTTCTCTGCGTTATATTGAGCCAGCAGTGCTTGCGCGGTTGCGGAGGTCAGGACAGAAGCAGTAGTCGTTATTGGATTACCATTGCTGTCGAATTGGGGAACGCCATTTTGGTAAACTTGGACCGTCAAATTTTGCAGCAGATTCAGAATACTGGCAATACTCACCCCGGAGATGTTCTGATAGGTCAGGACCCCGGTATTGGGATTATAATACAAACTCGTGGTCAGTGTGGCTGCCGAAATGGAAGTGCTGCCAATTGCGTTGTTCACTGCCTCTGAAAGATAAGCCATGTCCGGGGCTTGCACGCCCGTCTGAGTCAAATCAAGGGTAACGGTGGTGAAAGCGCCCCGGTTAATGATGTCGCCGCCCACTGTCAAGCTGCCATCCGTGGCCGAATTCAAAATACTGCTATCCTCCATGTTTTTCTCGGCGGTCAGACCGACATTGATGCTGGTTACGTCGTTGGCGGACAAGTTCATGCCTTGAAACCGGCAGTTGTACATGTTGCCAACCACATTGATTTGCGCCGCCTCGGGAGCGTCCAGAAACACCAAACTCATATCCCCCGAGATGTTCAGGACGATGGGGGTCGAAGCGTCCAGGTGGACCGGCGAGGCGGCATGATCGTTTACGCCAAAATTACCACTCGCTGTGTATTGACTAAGACCGCTGTCCGAGACGATTAGATTAAAAATTTGGGGGATTCCGCCAGAAGACGCCAGGTCGCCGACGAGCGAACCGCCGTCCGTGGTGTTGATGGTGAGGCTTCCCTGCGGTGAAGGGAATAAAATCAACTGATTAAATGGGGCGGTGCTGCCGCCCACCAATTCCACGCCACCAGCCCCCGCAGTGATATTCAAGATGGATGGATAAATGAATGGCACCTGAATGCCAGAAGGCCATGGCAGCACCGAGGGAGATGCCCCCAACTGCACCAGGTTTCCCGCGTTCAAATCAACATAGTCGCCAGGCGCGTAATTAAAATAGTGGTCGTAGGAGCGTCCGCCATTGATGTCAAAGTCACCATTGGGATTGCGGACCTCCTGGAGGTAGATGTTCTGCGCCGCATCCACCGTCCAGCCACCGCTGATCAGATTCAACGCCAGTTCATTGTCCGCCGTCCCGGCGCTGCCCGTGGAACTCGAATCCAAAACATAACTTTTACCATCCGTGACGGGGTTGCCATTGGCGTCTACAGGAATGCCGTTGACCATTTTCACCCCGGCGTAGATGGCACCCGTGCCATTGGCTACGAGATAATTGCCGGTCACATTGCCGCCCGCCACGATGGTCACATTCCCGGGTTGGGGGCCATAAGCACCGGAACCCGCCGTGACGTAATCAGCATTGTTGGGTGACTCCAGATTGCCGTCGTAATAATAACCACCATTGCCGGGCAAGACACTGGTCACATTACCGCCCGCGATGAGTGTCACATTACCGCCCGCTTCGGTGCTGATGCCTCCCAAACCGTCACTCAAATTATAAGCCGCGCTGAGGGTGTTCACACTGCCGATGCTGAAATAATAACCTTGCGCGTCGGATCCAGTGTCAATGTTACCCGCCAAAGCATGGGCGCTGATGCTGCCACCCCCCGTCGTGATCACGTACCCGGAACCGACCAGAATGTTCTGGCCAGCCGTCAGATTGATGTCGCCCGCCGCCGCTTGTATTGAACCGCCAACGCCATCACCATCCAAACCGCCATTCAGGTAAATATTACCGACACCAAATTGAACCGTGTTGTTGGCATAATTATATCCGGCATCCAGCGTCACCAACCCATTGTTTCCAACGGTGATTTGTGAGCCGTCTCCAAATTGAATGTCGCCGCCCGCCTGCCATGTGATGTTGCCGGCACTGGAGTTTATGGCGCCGGAACCAATTTGAATGCCATTGCCAGCCATCAGGTTGACCGAACCGGAAGCGGTTTGAATTGATCCGCTTCCAGCCTGACCATTGCCGCCGTTCAGATAAATATTGCCGGTGCCGGTCTGAATCGTACCGGTGTTGAAATTGTTCACACCGGCCATGAGTGTCACCGACCAATTGTTCGCGTCAGAGATTGAAGCCCCATCTCCAAAAATGATGTTGCGTCCGGCCTCAAGCGTCAGTTGGCCGCTGGTCACACCACCGAAGTTCGCGCCAATGGTTCCGCTAAGGTCCCACGACGTGCCGCTGGAGAGCGTGATGTCATACATGGCCTGAAGAATGATCTGGGAAACTGCAAGATTGGCGAACGCACTGTTCACATTCAAATCCAGCGTGCTGCTGGAATTGTTCCCGGCCAATACCGTGCCACTGCCGGCACTGCCGGAGCCGGACGTGTCCAAAATGATGTAACCCGGATCCAGCAACAATTTCCCTGCCGTCCAACTCGCCTGCGCCCGAGCGTCAATGCTGGAGTTCAACGAGATGACGTTGGGTGCGCTGATTTCGACGTTGCCGCCGTTGCCGCCCTGTGAACCGCCGGTCACGGAAATCTGGCTGCCGACGTTGTCGCTGAAAGTGTTGCCGGACTTGAGCGTCACATTGCCTCCAGCGCTCCCGCCCGCCGAGTCATCGCCGTTGGCACTGATTTGGGAATTGGCGCCGAGGTTTAATTGGTCGGAAGCGACAAGTTCGATGGTGCCGTTGACATCCTTCACCGAGTTGGCCTGGATAAAACCGTCTTGGTTTACCACCTTGGCATTCATGGCAATCGTGCCCCCATCAGCGACGAGCCGGCCTTCGTTGTCCACTGAACCGCTGGGCAGCGTGACCGCCATGCTCATGCCGCGGCCATCGGGACGATCGCTCAAGAGCACGGTCTGTCCCGCTGCAAGGCCGATGGTACCGCCGGGTGCCGTGATACTGCCGTGGTTTTCAATCTGGTTGGCGATCAAAAATGCCGAACCGCCCTGGCCGACGTTGATTTGACCGTAGTTGACGATGCTAGCGAGCGGGGGCGGGCCGTTGAACTCCCAACCGGCACCGGAATTTTGCGGGGGGATGTAATTCGCGGTGGAGACGACCAGCCCGGCGGCACTCACAAACGAGTTCGGGCCGAAATAAAAACCGGAGGAATTGAGCAGCACCACGATGCCGTTGGCCTGGAGACTACCGTAAATCTGCGACGGATTCGCGTTGTTGATCTGGTTCCACACGATTGAGGTAGTGGAAGGTTCCTGAAAAATTGTGGTCTCGCCAGCGGCAATGTTGAAACTCTGCCAATTGAGGACGGTGTTCTGCGAAGTCGTGGTGATGGTGAGTTGTGAACCGCTGCTGGTGGCGGTGGCGGAACCGCCGTGTACGGTCATGCTCGTTGGATTGGCCATTGCGCTCCCGGCCATATCGAGCATTAAAACCGCGGCAACCAACCGGCGGAACATGGGGTGGCGATACAGTGTGCGCATAACAATCCTAGTTTTTAAGTTTAGGGCAATCGCGTGCGACCGTACGTTACAAATAGGTGACATGTTGTTGGTCATGGTGTTTAGAATTGGGCACCAATGCCGAAATAGACGTGAACGCCGTCGGATTCCCCGGCGTGACTGATTAAGGGCCAGGCGACCGTCAATCGCCCGTCCATGTGACTGCCGATATTGGCGGTCACAGCCCAACCCGCACCGCAAAATGATTCGTGGCTGTCACTGCCGGGCGATGGTTGGGCAAGCAAATAAATCCTGCCGTAATCCAGAAACACCGAGGCACGAACCCAGCATGGTTCGAGGTGTCCCTCGTTGCCGACCATGCCGATTTTCATGAGGGGCGTTTGTGGTTCAATGGAGAAACGCCAACCGGTGTCGCCATAGGCCTGGCCATCCTGATAGCCACGAACGCCCGCCGTACCTCCCATGGCATATTGTTCGTTGCTGATTAACGGACCATCGGCCCACTGACCGTCGGCATGAAGTTTCACCGACCAGTCTTTGTAAATCGTCTGAATGCGGTTGGCTCCGAGTTGCAGCGTAACATAATGAGGGCGGGCATTTGTCGTATAAGCAACGCTGGAAAAGGAGTGGTCATGAATCGTCTTTGTGGTTGTAACTACATTCGTTTCAGTCGTTGTTATATTCGTTGTGGTTACTTGGGTGTTTTCCTCTGAAAAAACCGGGAGAAAATTGAAATTGGCTTGGGCGTTGAAAAAGGTCGTCCCCAAGGTATCGGGCATAGAGCCGTTCCAGCCAACATTCAGAGGGAAATATTCCACCGCCGTCGGCCGAACCGACTGAAGTGTGTAAAGGACATCGCCAAATTTATATGCCGAACCATTGTTGGTCGTGCTGGTCAACGCATAAAAAATGTTAGCGTTTATGCTGTTGGCCTGATACTTTTTGTAATCTGCACCAAAAGAGAATGTGGAGGCCAGCTTGTCCAGGGCCGGCAAGGGCAGGGAGAATTTGAAACCCAGTCCCTCATTCAGAGTTACATTCTCACCGGCTGTCTGAGACCCGATGGCTTCCAGATTTGTCGAATTCCCGCTAGGAGTAGCGCCTATAATTACATTGGGTGACCCCATTTGAACGCCCGTGTCCGAGGTCGAACGACTGGCGTAGAGTGTCAGTTCCGGCCGCCCGGTTGGTGGGGGCACTTGGAACTGGTGGGTGATTTCGTTGTAACCGAAGCTGCCGGGGTTGGCGTCCACCTGTTGCTCCACCGAATTGTAACCGCCGAGCGGCAGGCGATAATATGCACTGTAATTGGCAATCAACGGATTATCGAAGGGGGTGGCATAATACGGATCGCTGTTTTTAAGCTGCTCGGGCGTGAAGTTGTATTGGATGCCGACTTGATGTTCGAGATCCCAAAGGTTGTCGTATTGGACGTTCAAATTCGCGCGCAAGTCGGGCGTGCCGGGCGTGCCCTGGTTGTTGAGTTCCAGCCGTGCGTGCAGGGGAAACTCGTCCTTGACCTTGAGCGTGAGTTCGCTGGTGTCCGGCTCCGGCCCGGGGCCGATGACGGGATAAATCTGACGGTCACGGCTGGCGTTGGCGTTGTCCAGTTCGCGCTGCAGGACTTGCGAATTGAGCAGTATATTCGTTTGCAAACTCGGCAGGGAGCGCATCACATTGTTGGAACTGTAGTAGCGGTTGCCGGTGACGTTGATGGCAGCAAGCCGGCCTTCAGTGACCTTCACTTTCACTGTGGCGTTGGTAAGTTTCTGCTGGGGCAGGCCGACGGACACGGCGACATAGCCGCGTTCGCGATACGCCTTCTGCAGTTCAACCATCGCCGCGCGGATCCCTTCAAAGCTGGTGTTGGTGCCGAAGGCGCCGTCCACGTTGGTGATGACCCGGGCCATGGCCTCCGGCGGCAGAACGGTATTGCCCGTGACCAGATATTTCTCCACGTCAAACCTCGGCCCGGCGTTCGTTGAAACCACGTGAACCCGGGTGTCGTTATCTTGGGCTTTCAACTCGGCCAGCTTCTGGAGCAGGACGGCGCGCGCCTGAGCCATCGCTTCAGGACCGGCGGGTGTCTTCGAACAGCTGATAGCTGGAGCAACGGCATTGGTGGTGGCGGTCGTGGCCAGGGCCGATTGCGGCAACGCCGGTTCCGCCGCCGGCAAGCTTGAGCCAGCTTGTGCAGGTTGTGCATGGCTGCCGGAACTGACGTAATGTTTGCCAGACAACCAAATCTGGGGAGACGCCATCGGAAAAACGTTCATCGTAACCGTGCCGTTGGTGATTTGCTGCTGCGCGATTGTGATGCTCATCGTTGGATAGCCCTGTTTCCGATATTCCAATTGCAGGTCTGAGGCCGCTTTCACTATCTCGTCCAAACTGACGTTTGTGCCGGTGTATTTGGAAAAGATGTCCGCCAGAATGTTCGTGGAAAGCGATGTGTTGCTTTTGACTGCATAAGCCTGGACGTTAAAGCGAGGATCCGCGTTGCTCTCAGCCGTGGCTGTGGCATTGATGGTTGGAAGATTAGTCTGTGCCTGCACAGGTGAAATAAAGTTCAGGGCGAACAGGACGAACAAAACCGCGGCGCGAGTAGCGGATTTCGCGAGGCCGTTCCGGGGTGCCGACGGGCAATTTTTGCGCTGGTTCTGCTGGCGCCATTCGCTGGGAGTCACGCCGAAACGCTTTTTGAACATGACATTGAACAGGCCGAGATGCCGGTAACCGCTGTCATACGCGACGCTGATGATTTTGTCGTCTGAGTTGGTAAGCAACTGCCGCGCGTGCAGCAGCCGCAATTCAATCTGCCGCGCGCGGAACGGCACACCGAACTCCTCGCGGAACAGGCGGCTGAAATGCCGTTCGCTGCAATTGAGCTGCCCGGCCAGGTCGCGCAACGAGCATTGGGACAGTTCAGCCTCCGGCATCTGGCCGACCAGTTGCCGGAAACGCTCATGCAGCCGGCCGCCCTCGGCGGATTCCATCGCCGGTGCCGGCAGCAGACCGGTGATGGCGTTCGCCCAAAGTTGCAGCAGCCCGCAACGCATGGGCAGCCCCTCCCGCTGTGTTTGCTCCGTCAGCCGCGTGAACCGTTGCCCCAGCGGCTCGCCGGCGGTGAAGATGGAAACCTGCGACGTCAGGTTGTTGGGAGTCACTTCGAGTTGATGCCATTCCGCGACCGTGAGCAGGCCGTTGAGGTACTGCGGCTGGACGCTGAAAAACTGCAATTTGAGCGGACCGAGCTGGCTGGCTCGCAACACCCCGTTGCTGCTGTTGCTCGTCAACAAGCCGTCCCCCACGGAAAGCTGGCGGGCAGCGGCACTCGGTTGCAGCCAGTAACCGACGCCCTCGGCTACCCGCACCATGAACCATTCATGATGGCGGGGAGTCCATTCGCCCGAAGGGCGCAAGGTCAGTTCCTGCAGCAGGAGATGTCGCTCAATGGTCACCGGCACAAGACTGAAGACGACTCGTGACTATTGCGTGTCAACCTTGCGACAATTTTGAAACAATACATTTCATTTATCGGACAAAAACGGTCAAAAGAGACACTTGGCGGACTTCGGACGGCTGAAGTCTTCTTTACCAATTGCCAAACAAGCCGTTTTGTTTAAATTGGATGCATGGGGAAAACAATTGTAATTCTGTGTCTTTCCTTGTTTGCTGCCGGTTGCGCATCCAACCAGACAACATCTGCCAAAGTATCTTCCAGCAACGTATTTTTTCTGGCCACGCCACCCCCGGATGGCACGCGTGTCGGATGGACTTCATTTAACGATCACCTGACCCGGCATTACGCTGACGATGCCATGGTGCATATGAGACAGGATGCGGCCGGAAGAGGCGCAAACGTGGTGGTCTTGCTGGGAGTTGATCCGCCCAACCCCACAGGCCGTTTCGGACAATTCGAAGTTTACGGTTATCTTGCCACGGTTTATGTCTGGGCAGACTTGTATTATTGCCCGGGTTTGACCAACTCTCCGGCCATGGAAATGCCGGATGATAAAACCCCGCTGGTCCAACTCGTCTCCGCCCGCTCCGCTCCATTATTCTCCACGTTGTTAACCACCACTGGCACCCGGGAGCAATTCGTCTCAACCGCCGAACAGTTGAAATAGAAGGGCGCTGGTGTCTGAACGTACACCAGCGCCGGTGGGGACCATCTCGAACCAGCAGCGGTAGGAATGCCAACTTGCGGGTTTACTAAATCACAGCCCGTTTCTTTCGTCAAAGTCGGGACGGAAACAAGCCGGTGACATTTTGGAAAACTACGAAGGCGCTACCGCCGCAAGAAAATTCTCGACCGGTTGCAACACGGCTTCGGGGGGATTTGATTCAGCGAATTTCGCTTCACGTCGGCTGACTTCAGCTTTGGAAACCTGGTGGGGCGGGCGTCCCCGCGAGCCGTCAACAATTTGAGGCCCGGCTCGCCGGGAGTCTCGCCCCACCAAAAGGCCCCAGTCACGTCATCAATTCCATTTGCCGCGGCGTGAGCAGCCACACCAGTTTCGCACAACGGCCATACAACAGGAATTCCGCCTCCAATTTGCACAAACCGCCTTTTTTGAAATCAATTTCCAGGCTGGTATTGCCGGCAGCCAGCAGTGCAATCAGTTTGCCCAGGTACGGCTCGTGGCCGACCAGCAGGACGTTCTCCGGTTCGGGACGAAACTGGTTCAATTGTTGAATCAGCAACCGGGGATTGCCGCCGGGAGTCAAATCTTCGGAGAAGACCAGTTTTTTCCGCAATTTGAAGTTCTTGGCGATGATTTAAGCGGTCTGTTTTGTCCGCAGGAACGGGCTGGAGAGAATCAGGTCAAAAGAGAGATCCAATTCAGCCATCGCTTTGGCGGTGGTGCGCAGGCGGTTTTTCCCTTTGGCGGTGAGGGGCCGCTCGGAATCCGGTTCGAAACCGGCCACTCCCGGTTCAGCGGCGATGCCGTGGCGAAGCAGGTAGAGATTCATGAGCCTTTATTTTTCGCTTTTGGGTTGGTTGCCTGAGTCCGGATGGTGGCCAGAAACGCCGTAACCTGCCGGCCGCGTTTACATAGATTTGGATCAACATCTGGCGCCAGCGCACCAACTCTTTTTCCAACCGGCGGGCCGACGCGGCGTTGACTTCTTTCTTTTGCACGAATTTGTCCAACGCCGCCAGCAATACTTCCATGTCCTGGATGTCACCCATCATGCACTGGTAAGCGCGCATGGCGCGGCGATGGTCCTCCGTGACGGCGGGCAGCAGGGGCGCCAGCGCCCCGACCATGTAACGGAAGTGTTTGAACGCAATCCGCGTGCGGTGGATGGACTTGGTGTCGTCGGCCCGCACGTGCCGGCAAAGTTGCGCGACCCGGGCAAACGCCTGGTTTATGGCGCGCTGGACAATCGCGAAAGCCCGTTCGCGGGGGATCCGTTTGTGCTGGAGCCGGATTTCCTTTTCAAATGCCGCCAGACACCGGCCCAGACGCTTCGTCTTGATATGTTTGACGGCTTTGCGTGTGGTCCGGGTGAAACGGGTCTTGCGGTCCCGCAGCCAGTCGTAAAACGCATGCGCGTCCGGAAAGGTGGCCGCCATCCGCCCCACGTAACCCAGTTGGACTTGCGTGTCGCGGAGCTGGTCGAAGGTGTCCAGGTGCCGCTTGAGTGCGCGGCGGACTTTCTTGATGTCACGTTCAGGGATGAACGCGCCGAGCAGTGCGATGGTTGAGAGGAGACGGCGGGTTTCCACCCGCACGTCATGCACCGCGTCTTCGGAGAACCGTTCCTGGCAGCGCTTCAGCCGTTTGCGATAACGCAGCCACTGCGTGTGCAATGAATCGCCAAGATGTCTCAGCACATCGGCGGTTTGGACAGGTGCAATGTCTAACTGGCTTTGTCGGTGCATAACGTGATTCATCAAATGCTTTGACTTGGAATGACTCCTCTCGTCGCTTTCAAAGAATCAAACCGCCCGCAGGGTAGGTTCACCTTTGCCGACGGAAAGTTACAATCAGGTGACAAATCTTGCCAGCGCGCAAATTCATGGCTTTTGGCCTTCGGCCCGCTTGATTCCAAATGGCCGCCACGTCTTTTTCGCTTGAGTATCCAGAGTGCTCCACGGCACGTCACCTGCTAACCACGATCTTGAGTCAACGTATCGCCAAACCCCTCGTCCAGCTCCCAGCCCCGGTAATTTTTATTCTGAGTCAATACGACGTGGCGGTTGTCGGGATGCAATCATCAATTGCCTTGTCAAAATGAAATGATTTTTTCAAGATGCGCAGGAAGAAGAAAATATCATGACGCTCAAACGGCTTCGAATCATCAAAAAGCACGTCGCTGCCAACGCCGAGGCCGGCCTTGCCACAGAAGCATCCGTAACGCCATGAAAAATCCTTTACCGTATGAAACAATATTTATCTACAGTCCTCGCATTAGTGTGCACCGTGTTGGTCATATCTCTTATCGTGATGAAACGGAGTGATAATGCACAGCATGAAAATGATGCCGGTGCGATTGCCGGTTTTTCGAACCAGTTGACTTCGGCGCAGGTACAAATCGCCTCTTGTAATGGAACGATTCTCACATTATCCAACAGATTCGACGAAAGCCGGTCTGCGTCATTGACGTTTTCAAACCATCTGATTGAAGCCGAATCCACCATTGTTCTCGACACGGAACAAATCACCAACCTGAACCAGCATGTCGCAGAAATGGAATCGGAAAATCAAACTTTAGGCCGGCGCGTCATGGATTTGACCAACCAGATGGCCAGCCTCACGAGCCAAATCACTTTGACCGGGGCCAGTCTGGATCAGGCAAATACAAACTATGCTCTCCTGGAAAATCGTTTGCGCAGAGACGTGGCCGAGCGTATTGTTGTGGAACGAAAATTTAACAATCTTTTGGAACTGCAGGCTCAAATGCAGAAATTAAAGAAGAATCCAGCCGATGTGATTTCCTCCGAGAGCATATATGCGGGTTTGGGTGTGGAGGTGAAATCGAACGGCACGTTCCATGTCATTTCCCCGGACTGATGCAGATCTCTGCCTCCGTCACGAAATTTGCTGGAGACGCCAGATGCCTCAATCGACGTGCAATGGCAGACCACATCACGCAGGATTTGGAATTGCTGGCGGATTTTATCCTTCACATGCCGGTTGTCGGGATGGAGGTTTACGGCCGCTCGGAAAAATAGTTTACGCCGTTGCGGAAGCTTTTACCTGCCGGATCATATTTTCTCCGCCGTAAGGATTCGGCACGCGGAGTGTGCATTCGGGATCGTTGCACCACTCTCCATCCACGAAGAAACGGTAGTGATGCGTGCCGGGCGCCAGTTCCACCGTCGTCTGCCAGACGCCCTTGGCACCTTTTCCCATGCTGATGGGGTGTTTCTGCCAATGCGTGAAGTCGCCCATCAATTGCACGCTCACCGCGCCGGGCGCGGTGATGGTGAAGGTCTGTTTAACACCGATGCTGCCGTTTTTAGAACTCATTTTCTTTGCCATAATTGTCCTTTCCCAGAACCGCTGTAACAAAACTCCAATTCGCTCTCAAAATGGAAGGCGCTGGTGTCTGGACAAACACCAGCGCCCGTGGCGAGTCAGCGGAACGCTTATCTCTCTGTTGCACAGCCATCAAACCACACTTCCCTGATTCCGTCAAAGACGGGACGGAAACAAGCCGGTGACATTTCGGAAAACGACGAAGGTGGCATAATTTCGCTCCCTAATCGCCATCAGGCTCCCTTTCGTTCTTGATGTCTTCGGGCGTTGGCTGGGGTGGCCCGGGTAAAATAGAAACCAACTCGAGATCGTAGACGAGGGTTTCGTTAGGACTGGCATTCGGAGAAGTCAAGCCACGCACATGCACCTCTGATTGTGGGCGATTCGGGATTCATCGCTTGACGGCCAAAAGGGTTTCTGCCACTGCTCTGGCCCGCCAGAGTCGAATGACCATGAACATACCAGCCATCACAAAACGGGAGCCGTTGGCGGTGGAGGCCGGCGTGTCCAAGCTGGCCCGCGTGGAGTTTGCGCGGCATCCGTATCCCGCCTTGCTGAAGGAGCCGGCCCATTTCTGGGACGAGATTTTCATCGCCAACGAAGCCTATGTGCTGGGGGAGGTGACGCACCCGCGCATCCGCCGCAAACTGGCGTATGACGCCGCGGCACACCGGCTTTTTCTGGAATACATCGAGGGGGCGACGTTGCATGAGCTGGTGCAGGCGGGTGTCACCCGCTCGAACCCGGGCCGGACGCATCGTCTCCTGCAAAGCGTGGCGGAAACGGTGGCGGATATGCACGCCGGCATCTTTTGCGGACACCCGATCGTCTACAACGATTTGAAGAGCAAGAATGTGCTGGTGCCCGTGGCCACGCCCGAGGAAACGCGGCTCATTGATTTTTCGCACTCGTATTTCGAGGGGAATCTGCCGCCCTTCATCGTGGACAAGAAAAATAACCCGGCGGGCACGGCCAAATATTCGGCCCCGGAGAAATGGGAGGGAGATTTCACGAAGGGTTTCAAGGGCGATGTCTTCGCCTTTGGCGTCACGGCTTATTATGCGTACACAGGAAAACATCCGTTCGACGGCAACAAGGCGCAAATCGAGCGGGCAATCCGGGAGGCGACGCCGCCTTCGCCCCTGAAATTAGGACACGATGTGCTCCGCAACACCGTGGTCATCATCATGGCATGCCTGGAGAAAAATCCCGACCGCCGACCTACCATGGAACAGGTCGCCCGGGTCTATGCCGATGCCGATTCCTTGTTTAAGTAAACCTGCGCCGACAGGTGAACCAACTTTAGGCCTTCGCGTAAACCGCCAGAGCCGCGCACCGAGACACGGTGGCCCTTGCGGCACGCACCTCCCGGTGCGTTCCAGATAATCCGCGTTCGGGATTTTCATCAGGTTGGAGTGCCGTCAGAAGAGGTCTTCCGTCTTGATAAGATGGTATCGTGTAACGACCGAACGAGTTGATGTCAGCCATATTGATCTATGTGATGATTTCGTGATACTGGATGCAACTCCTTGCCGCCCAACAATCCAAAGCCATCCCGCTGCGTCGAGATTCAAACCTTGAGTTGACAAATGGAACTGGCGCCAAGCAAGCCGCCAGCTCCACCGTCAAACCTCATTGAGCGTTTTTTACTACAGGGGCAGTAAACCACACTCCCCCAATTCCGTCAAAGGCGGGACGGAAACAAACCGGTGACAATTTCAAGCGCGTTAACTCGTGGACCGGGGGCGGGGAAAATATGTGGAGCGAACGATAAACTGGATCGCGAACCTGTAACCGGCTCTTAACATTTACTCTTGAACGCAATGCGGGGTTGTCGGTCAAAAATTTTGAATTTTATGACACTGAATTTTGGAAAGTTGCTGTTCCCGCGCTTGCAACCTGATCAACGCCGGCGCGAAATGCGCGCCCTGTGTTTTGCCCTGTTGGCGGGCCTGGCCATCGCCGGCACCGTTGCGCTGGTGATGTTCATGCTGGCCAGGGCAAAACTACGCTGATGACAGGCCGATCGTGGGGCTGGGTTCCATTGACAGAAGAGGAGTTTCAGACAACTTCGATGGCGGCTTCCTGTAAAAAAATCACATTGCCCCTAGGCTGTTTGCAGGTCAATAGCGCTTCTACACTGTCCGTCAGCCAATCATCATCAACCATCGCATCTCGATCCATCCAGTGCCAGATGAAATCTCGGTTCATTTGCCGGGCGCAACGCAGGAATTCTTTCACCGTCCAGTCGAGTTCCACCGCCTGGCCTCTACCATCACCGAGCAGGCCGATGAACAATCCGGGCCCCGTGCGGTTCGCCTTCCCGGCGATCAGGGAATCCAGCCATTGGACCAGTCCCAGTTCACGCCAGTCCAATGAACTCATCGCGATGACGAGCACGTCGGCATCCGCCACGTCTTGGGTGATCATTTTCCGGATGGGTTCGCTGGTCGTCAGGGAATCCAGGTTCCACATTTCCGTGGATACTTTCCACTGCTCCTCCGCCAGCCGGGAGATCTGTCTGATTGTCCAGCGGGCGCGCACGGCCGCGGGGAAATCCACATACAACGAAAACAAGTGCAGTCTCCTGTCCACCACCAACTCCGGTTCAACCAAAGTTTCAGCATTCATAGGCTTTAATCTAATTGCAGCAAACTTGAACCTGAATCGTTACGTCCATATGAAGGTCAGGTGCCAATTCGGGAACTTTTGAGCCTTGATTCCGGAGTTAAAACCGCGGAATACATCCAACCCACACAAGTGAAGCGGGCCACCTGGTTTGCCGATCAAGCGCAAGAGTCTGTGGTTTGCCACTGGCAAAATCCTCCAAAAGAAAGGCCGGCGCGAACAAATTCGCACCGGCCCTCGGCGATAACTAAATATCAATTAAACGGCGGCGAAATCACTCCACCAACCGCCGAACGGGAATTAAGCATGTCGGATAGGCGGATAGCTGTGGCGCCTGGACTTCCGGTTTTGCTCAATTCAATTTCATTCTCGATGCTACCAAGGATGGGCGAGCCGCCGTTGATCAGGGTTTGAGCGTTGAACACACCCATGAAGGTGCCAGGTGTGGTCTGGTTGCCAAGTTGGGCCTCCGAGATGTCCTGATCGGAGATCGCGCCGGGGTTAACGGGATGAACCAGAACTTCCAAACCCCACAACGGATAGTAACCAAGGGTGATGGGCGAATAGTCGTTGGTGCCGGTATTGCCATGGATGCCTGCGCCAGCGGCCGTCGGCCAGATACCGTTGTAGCTGATCACATTATTCCAGTTGGCGCTGCCCACGCCCTTGCCATCATTAATTGACAGATAGGCAATGGCCTGGTTGGCAGCGTTACCATTGTTGAGTGAATTTGCGATGTCACCACCGCCGATATAACCATATCCCCAATTCATATTCGCATTGTTGAGACCTGAACCTTCCGTGCCGATAACGCCGTTGGGGGAGGCACCATAGCTAGTATTGGCAAGAACGGTGGGAGTATACCAGACGTTATTGGTATAGTCGTACAGATAGATGCCGACCGGAGCGGTGTATTGATAATAATTCCCGGCGGTTTCGCAGCGGCGGGTGCCGGAGTCCTTAGTGCGTTGCAACAAACAAACAAACGTGTTGGTGTCTGTAATCTTGCCTGTCCAGGCCGCGAGCGGAATGCGTCCCTGCGGAATACCGTATTCAAACTGTTCCCAAGTAACGTTGCTGATAGTGGTCACTGCGCCAGAGGCAGCCGTTGATTTGACCATGACGAAAGGCTGCACACAGACCTGTTCTTCAACGTAGTTGCCCGTCGCCGGATAGGGAGTGGCAGTGCCAGACGCATCGGAAAAGCCGATGGTGGGGGTGTTCGTGGAATAGGTTGCACAATTCCCACCGGCGGTGCCGTCAGCATTCGCGAAAGTGAGCTTGGTGCCTTGTTCCGTCGTCTGGATGCCCTGAATCGAGCCGGTGAAGAGGCCGTGGATGGTCAGCGTGTTGTTGCCGAGGGCCGTGAGCGTGGAAATCGGGGTTCCCGTCATGGCCCAAGAGGCTGTTTTGGAACTAAAACCTGATCCTGCGCCACCATGTGCAGCATCGCCATAGTAAACGGGGGTGCCGGTGCCGGTAGTGAACAGCTTTTGACAAGCGGTATAGACGTTTGCGCGGAATGCTGTGGACCCGGTGATATACACATCAACGTTGCCGGCCAGAAGCGACGGGGCGCCAGCGAGGCCGAGCGCCAATGTTAGGAGTATCGTTTTTTTCATATTATGTGTTTTTGTTTTGGTTGATATTGTTTGGTAAAATATATTGTTGGTTTCAATGGATCGGTTATTGGGCGGTGATGGTGTAGAATCTGACGTTGTCCGTGGTTGTATCTGTTATGGTGTGGGTTGCAGTATCACCACTCGTCAGGGTGGTAATGGCTGGCCAGTTGGCCATGGCCGTCCCGGAAGTCAGGCTGTTGGTTCCCCGAAGGGTATAAGTGCCGTAGAGACCGGCCGTGTAGGTAATGGTGGTCGTGCCATTCGAACGGGCGATGGAAGCAATGACCGGGGTCGTGCTCGGATACGCCACATAGGTCATCACGCCATTGGTTGACAGCTCAAAATAGCCCAGCCATTTTCCCAACGCATAACCGCTGGTGGGCGTCATCTGATAAAAATCAGAACAAACCACCGCCCCCTTCAGGGTGAAATTATTGGAGGTGGTATTTTCCGGGTTGCCCACAAAAGTGCCGTCGAACTGGCCGCCATACGAGCCAGTCAGAGCATCGTGATAACTGAGACCGTCCGTATAATTGGGGTTGCCCGAACTGCTGTCTTCCTCGACCACGGCGGTCGGCGTGCTGACGGAATAGACCAGAAGGTTCAATTCATCCAGCGCACCGGGCGGAATTGTCGCCATGAGCAAGGCGGTGCCTGACTGGGCACTGGAACTTTTGGCCTGCCACGGAATGGTCTGCTGCCCCAGGGAATTCCGGGCCTCGGTCACAAACAGCGTGTTGTCACTCAACCAGGTGAAAGCCGACCAACTGACGCCATTGGTGCCAACCGCAGCGAGTTGGGTGCCGGTGTATTGGGTGATGGGTATCCTCTGATTGGCGGTCGCGTTGGTGAGCGTGGAAACCGGACCCGCGTCAACGACCATGTCATTACCTCCCTTTCGGAAGCATACCAACACATCCCCAACCGCATAATTGGTGATTGTGCCTGCCCAGACTCCGCTGGCGGCAACACTTGTGAGCAAAGCAATCAGTCCGACCTTTTTGTTTAGCATATGATTATATTTTAAATTTTAACCGTTTCAAATTTTCAATCTTCTCAACGGCGACATATTAAAGATATTGCACCCATCCAACTTCCATTAACCGGCCAGTCGCACTCATTTTCGTGCCAGGCCAGCGCGCTGGCGCTAAAGTGACCGCAACCTTGTGCCAGACGGTGTTTCCCCCTCTAGCATCACGCGCACAGTGGATGACGGCTGCACGCGTCACCAAAACGTGACAGGACAATTTACGCAGCACAGATGGAATCGGGTGTGTTTGATCTTTCCCGGCCAGATGAATCGGCATTACCAGCCCCTTGACGATCCGAGCAGGGTGACCAGCACGGAAGCTGAAGTGCCGGACTACTTCCGCAACTCCGCGAAGAATTGCGCTGCGTGTTTCAAGCTTATGCGGCAGGTTTGCGGGACGCGTCAAAGCGTTTGCCAACTTAAATTTCCCGCCCAAGTTTTTGGTAGCATCCACCTCCGGCGGATCCAATGTGGCGTCCCGCCGAATTGCGTCACAAATCACACAAGACATCAACGCCCTCGTGCAGTACATGGTCGAAAACCCGGACACCATTGGCCGCTGCCTGCATTTGATGGTTGTCTCCAAAAGCCTCGAACGCATTGCCGACCACGCGACGAACGTGGCTGAGGACGTCGTTTATCTTTGCGAAGCACAGGACATCCGGCACACCGGCGTGAAAAGCCAGGCCGCGCCCCCGACCGGCGCGTAACGAAACGCGTGCGAGTTTGAAGGACGCGACGAAGCCTTAAATTTTTTACGGATTAGCTGCACTTGCCCGGCCGCCCGCTTCGTCACCCAATTGTTACAGGGTTGTCACCCAACCGAAATTGTGTAACGATGGCACGCGTGATATGCAATTAAGGGTGAAACTGCGAATTTTAGTGGTGGATGACGAACCCGAGGCGGTTGAACTCGTGGAGTTCAACCTCAAGCAGGCCGGCTATGCGGTGACGACGGCGGGGGATGGCGCGGAAGCGCTGAAAAAGGTTCGGGGGCAAACGCCGGATTTGATCGTGCTCGATGTCATGCTGCCGGAGATGGACGGTTTTGAGATTTGCAAGGCGCTGCGTCTCGACCCGGCCACCGCCAAAATCCCCATCATCATGCTCACCGCCAAGGCCGCCGAGATTGACCGCGTGCTCGGCCTCGAACTCGGCGCGGATGATTATCTGACCAAGCCGTTCAGTCCGCGTGAACTTCTGCTCCGCATCAAAAAAATTCTTTCGCGCGGCGATACCGTGGAAAAATCGCGCGACCAGATGCGCTTTGGCGATTTGCTGATTGATGTGCCGCGCCACGTGGCCAGTTGGAAAGGCCGGGCATTTGAATTGACCGCGACCGAGTTCAAGCTGCTTACCACCCTCGCGCAACGCGCTGACCGCGTGCAATCGCGTGATCATCTGCTGCGGGACGTGTGGGAATACGACAGCCTCATTGACACGCGCACGGTGGACACGCACATGCGCCGCCTCCGCGAAAAGCTCGGCCCCGCGTCAAAGCATCTGGACACCGTCCGCGGCGTCGGCTACCGATTTGTAGAGTGAAGCGGAAACATCCAACACCGAACTCCGCCATAGCGCGAGCAGGCATTCAACATCCAACGCCCAATTGCCAGCAACCGGGCGTCATTGGATGTTGGACGTTGGATGTTGAATGTTGGATGTTTCTTCAATTTCACTTTCCCCAGCCATGTGGCCAATCCTGACCATTGCGACCATCTTCGCGGCAGTTGCCATCCATCTCTGGTGGCGGCATAAATTTCTCCGCCAGCAGCGGCAGGTGCAGGCCGAGATGGAGGAGCTTCAACGGCGGCACCAGCAAACGACGGTTGACGCCAAGGCGCAGCAACAGGTCCTGTTCAACAGCATGCTGGAGGGGTTGCTGTTGCTCGACCGCAATCGCCGGATTTACCTCGCCAACCGCGCGTTCAAAAATCTTTTCGGCCTGAAAACCGAGCTGCGCGGCAAAACCGTCATGGAAGCCTTGCGCGTGCATGAACTCGCCGCGCTGGTCGAACGCGTCGAAAGCGACGGCCAGGTGTTCGATTACGAACTGAAGCTGCCGGAATTGAGCGAACGCTGGCTGCAGGTCAACGCTGCTGCCATTTCCAATTCCGCCGGCGAGCGCGAAGGCACCATCCTCGTCTTTCACGATCTGACACGGCTCAAGCAGCTCGAACGCACCCGCGAGGAATTTGTCGCCAACGTCAGCCACGAGTTGCGCACGCCACTCTCGCTCATCAAGGGTTACGTCGAAACCCTGCTCGACGGCGCGCGCGACAACCCCGAAGTCGCCGAGCGCTTTCTCCAGATCATCGAGCGCAACACCAGCCGGCTTGATTTGCTGATTCAAGACTTGCTCACCATTTCCGCGCTGGAATCCGGGCGGATCACATTGAATTTGCAGCCCGTCCCGCTGCGTCCGCTCGCTGAAAAAATTCTGACCGACCTTAAAACGCGCGCCAGCGCGAAAGACGTGAAACTCGTCAATGCTTTGCCCGAACTCACCGCGACGGCGGACGCGAACCGGCTCGAACAAGTCCTCGCCAACCTCGTGGACAACGCCATCAAATATGGCCGCGCGAATGGCACGGTCATCGTCGGCGGACAAAAAACTGACGCGGACAAAATTGAGATTTTCGTGCAGGACGACGGACCGGGCATTCCGCCCGAATCACTCGACCGGGTGTTCGAGCGGTTTTACCGCGTGGACAAGGCGCGCTCGCGCGAGCAGGGCGGCACGGGACTCGGTTTGTCCATCGTCAAGCACATCGTGCAAAGCCACGGCGGCAAGGTTTGGGTGAAAAGCGAACCGGGCAAAGGCGCGACGTTCTCCTTCACGCTGCCGCAGGCGCGGTAAGGTTGCAACCGCCATTCCGCCGCGGTTTACATGGATAAAATATCTCTTGCGCTACGCAACATCTCGTGCGATTATCATTTCGTTGTTTGACGAAGTATAAATATATGCGCGAATTCATGGCCATCACCAGGGCGTTGTCCGACCCCAGCCGGGTGCGGATTCTCCTGGCACTCCGGCGCCGGGAACTGTGCGTCTGCCAGATCACGGAACTGTTCGGCTTCGCCCCGTCCACCATGTCCAAACATCTCTCCATCCTCCATCACGCGGGCTTGATTCAGTCCCGCAAGACCGAGCGCTGGGTTCATTACCGCCTGCCCGACCCGCCCGTACCGGCGGCGGTCCGCCAAGCGCTGGATTGGGTGCACCAGTCGCTCGCCAGGACCACCGAGGCCAAAGCCGACGCCCAACGTCTGGGCAAAATTTTGCAGATGAACTTAAAAGCAATCTGCCGCCGCCAATGCCGCCGGCGGTGTTGAACCGAACTGGCGACTGGAAAGTCGCCAAAACCCGCAGGCTGGAAAGCCTGCGCTACACGTAGCGCGGACATTCTTGTCCGCGGGTTCCGGGGACTTTCCAGTCCCCGGTTCAAAACCGGGCCGGGTTGCCGCATGAAAAAATTATGAGTGAAATGCCAACTGAAGAAAAAGAACAGGCCGTGCGCCGCATGGTGCGCGAAGGTTATGCCAAAATCGCCCAGGACACCTCCGCCGGCGGCTGCGGACCCGGCGTCTCGTGCTGCGGTTCCGCGCCGCAGGACGCGGACAAGCTCGCCCGCGAACTCGGCTATTCCGTCGAGGAACTCAAGGCCCTGCCCGACGGCGCGAACATGGGGCTTTCGTGCGGCAATCCCGCCGCACTGGCCGCGTTGAAACCCGGCGAAGTCGTGCTCGACCTTGGCAGTGGCGGCGGATTTGATGTCTTCATTGCCGGCCGCAAGGTCGGCGCCACCGGGCGCGCCATCGGCGTGGACATGACGCCAGAAATGCTGGCCAAGGCGCGACGCAATTTCGCCAGTTACCGCAAGGAAACCGGCCTGGACAACGTCGAGTTCCGCCTTGGCGAAATCGAGCATCTGCCCGTGGCGGACAACAGCGTGGACGTCATCATTTCCAACTGCGTCATCAATCTATCGCCGGCCAAATCGCAGGTTTGGCGGGAGATGGCGCGCGTGCTCAAGCCGGGCGGGCGCGTGGCCGTTTCGGACATGGCGTTGCTCAAGCCGTTGCCGCCGGAGGTGCTCAAGCTGGTCGAGGCGCTCGTGGGTTGCGTCGCGGGTGCGGCGCTCGTTTCCGAAACCGGACGCATGGCGAAGGAAGCGGGATTGACCGGTATCAATTTGAAGGTCAAGACGGATTACGTCGCAAAGATGCTGGATTTTGAAGACCCGCTCTACAAAAAGCTCATCCAGCTGTTGCCGGCAGGAACCAAACCGGCGGATTACATCACCAGCCTCGAAGTCCAGGCACGAAAGTAAAATTCGAAAGAACCATGCAACTGCTTGTTTTGGGAACCGGCTGTGCGAAATGCACCAAACTTTATGAAGCAACGGAACAAGCCGCGCAAGCGCTCGGCCTCCCCTACGAACTCGAAAAGGTCACCGACCTCAACCGCATCATGTTATTTGGCGTAATGATGACGCCCGCGCTGGTGGTGGACGGCCAGGTGAAGGTCAGCGGCAAGGTGCCGTCCGTGGATGAAATCAAAACCATGCTCCGGCAAACTGGCAAGTGAACAACAAAACCAACAACAGGTTTTTATGAACAAGAATCCAAGATTCAGTCTCGCAGTGGCGCTGCTGGTCATCATCGGAGCTGCGCTGGCCATCGCACAAACCAACCGCCCTATCACCAACGGCACATGTTGCGCGTCCCTCACCGACCCGGCGATGCTCGCCAGCGTGGTCACGACCAACGCTCCGGCAACACCGCCGGAAAAGAAACCGCTGCCCAAACTGCTCGATCTCGGCGCGGGCAAGTGCATTCCGTGCAAAATGATGGCCCCCATTCTGGAGCAAATGAAAACTGAATATGCCGGCAAGCTGGAGGTTGAATTCATTGACGTGTGGAAAAATCCCGACGCAGCCAAGCAATACGGGATTGAAGTCATTCCGACGCAGATTTTTTACAACGCCAGCGGCAAGGAATTGTTCCGCCACATTGGATTCTTTGCCAAGGAGGACATCCTGGCCAAGTGGAAGGAACTCGGCGTGGAGTTGAAGTGAGACATGGAACAACTTTTCACCAATCTGAGTCACGCCGTTGAAGGCGCGCCGCTGATTGCGCTGACCGCATCGGTCGCGTGGGGCATCCTGAGCATCATTCTCAGTCCCTGCCATCTGGCGAGCATCCCGCTCATCGTGGGCTTCATCAGCGGACAAGGACGTGTCTCCACCGCCCGTGCGGCGGGCATCGCGATGCTTTTTGCCGCGGGCATTCTCATCACCATCGCGGCCATTGGCGCGATCACGGCGGCAGCGGGCCGGATGCTGGGTGACGTGGGCAGTTGGGGGAATTATTTTGTCGCGGCCATCTTTTTCGTGGTGGGCCTGCATCTGCTCGGCGTGATTCCGATGCCGTGGTCGGGACCGGGGCAGGTCGGCATGAAGAGCAAGGGGTTTTTGGCGGCGTTCATCCTTGGACTCGTGTTTGGCGTTGCCCTCGGCCCCTGCACGTTCGCCTACATGGCGCCGATGCTGGCCGTGACCTTCAAGCTGGCGAAGATGGCTCCGCTCTACGGCGCGTCATTGCTGCTGGCTTACGGCGTCGGGCATTGCGCCGTGATTGTTGCGGCCGGCACGTCCACCGAACTGGTGCAGCGCTTCCTGAACTGGAACGAGCGATCCCGTGGCGTGACCATCGTAAAATGTATTTGCGGTGCGCTGGTGTTGCTTGCCGGTTTGTATCTTTTGTGGAGCGCATGAAAGTCAGCAACCAATTTATGAAACCATGAGCAACGAAATTTCCACCGCCCCGAAGCGCCTCGCTTTCTTCGAGCGTTACCTGACCGTCTGGGTTTTCCTGTGCATGATCGCCGGCGTCCTGCTTGGCAAACTCGCGCCGGCATTCACCACCACGCTGAGCCAGCTCCAATTTGGCCAAGGTTCGCAAGTGAACGTGCCCATCGCCGTGCTCATCTGGCTGATGATTTATCCGATGATGCTCAAGGTGGACTTCACCGCGCTCGGCGGCATCGCGCGCAAACCCAAAGGCCTGGCGGTGACGCTGTTCGTCAACTGGCTGGTCAAGCCGTTCAGCATGGCATTCCTGGCCTGGCTGTTCATGCAACATGTCTTCGCCCCATGGATCGAACCGGAGATGGCGAAGAACTACACCGCCGGTCTCATCATCCTCGCCGCAGCGCCCTGCACGGCGATGGTCTTCGTGTGGAGTTACCTCACCGACGGCGATCCCGTCTATACGCTCGTGCAGGTGGCGGTGAACGACCTCATCATGCTCGTTGCCTTTGCACCCATCGTGATGTTTCTCTGCGGCGTGGCCAATGTCGTTGTGCCGTCGAAAGTGCTCATTACGTCGGTCGTGGTGTTTATCGTGATTCCGCTGGCGGCGGGCTGGCTCACCCGAACCGCATTGCTTAAATCCCGCGGCAAAGAATGGTTTGAGCAAAAATTCCTGCCCAAATTTCATCCCGTGACCATCGGAGCGCTGCTGTTGACACTGGTGCTCATCTTCGCGTTCCAGGCGGAAAATCTTACCACACGCTGGCTGGCGGTGCTGTTGCTGGCCGTGCCGATTGTCATCCAGGTTTATTTCAATTCCACGCTCGCCTACCTGTTGATGCGGCGATTGCACGTGCCGCACAACATCGCCTCGCCCGGCGCGCTCATTGGCGCGAGCAACTTCTTCGAACTGGCGGTGGCGGTGGCCATCACGCTGTTCGGGCCCGGCTCCGGCGCGGCATTGGCCACGGTCGTGGGCGTGCTCGTAGAAGTGCCGGTGATGCTTTCCGTCTGCAAAATATGCAACCAGTCTCGCGAGTGGTATCAGACGCGGGCAATGACCAGATGAAACATCCAACATCGAACATCCAACGCCCAACATCCAATGCGGACACCGCGCCAACATTGGATGCTGGATGTTCGTTGTTGGATGTTCGATGTTCCCCCACCCCATGAAGCCCACCGTTCTGATTCTCTGCACCGGCAATTCGTGTCGCAGCCACATGGCGGAAGGATTTTTGCGCGCGGCGGCAGGCGAACTCGTGAATGTCCAAAGCGCCGGCTCGAATCCGACCGGCTTTGTCCATCCGCTGGCCATCAAAGTCATGGCTGAGGCGGGCATTGATATTTCCGGCCATCGCTCGAAACACCTGGAGGAGTTCTTGGGACAGCCGGTCCACACCGTCATCACCGTTTGTGGCAATGCGGACCAGGCCTGCCCAATTTTCCCCGGCCGGGTAAACCGTCATCACTGGCCGTTTGACGATCCAGCCAAAGCCCCCGGCAGTGAAGAAGAAATTCTCACCTGCTTCCGCCGCGTCCGTGATGAAATGCGGCGCGTGTTCGAGGCCTATGCGACCGGGTTGCGGGACAGTTCCGAAATGGGAATTTGAGATGCCGCCCGCGCGGTGCAATTTGGCACCGCCCTGGAGCACCGGCCTCCGGCCCGGCGTGTTGCGGACGACTTCATTGCTTCACGCCGGGTCGGAGAGCGGCGCTCCAGATTTGCAGCCTTGGATGGTGGTGGCACCAAAGCGTGCGCTGGCCACGCGACAATCACATTGGTTTTCTTTGTCAAAACGGCCAGCGGGTGGTAGAATTGGCATCGTTCGTCAAAGGTTGTCCGATAGTTGGTGCAAATAGGCCGGCACAGACTAAAAACAAACCGTTACCATGAACTTCCCCGGGCCAACTGAGCGCCGCGCTGGACTTGGCTTCATGCTGGTCTTCGCCCTCCTGGCGGCGGGCATTCTCACCGCCGGTTGCCTTTACTATCAGAACTACAAGCGGCAATTCCGCGCCGAAGTCGAGCTTGAGCTTTCCGCCATTGCGGATTTGAAGGTGGACGAACTGGTGCAGTATCGCAAGGAGCGGTTGGGGGACGCCGACACCTTCTACAACAACTCCGCGTTCTCCGAACTGGTGCGTCGCTTCCTCCAGCAACCGGCGGACGCGGACACGCAACGGCGGCTTCAGTCGTGGCTCGGCAGATTTCAGGCTTACTACGGGTATGCCCGAATCAATCTATTCGATGTTCAGGGCGCTGAACGGCTGGCTGTCCCCGACCAGCCGGAGCCGTTGCCCGGCCATAAGGCCAGGGACATCGCCGCGGTCCTGCGATCCGGTCAGATGACGTTCCTGGATTTTCATCGTGACGCCCCCGGCCTGCCTGTTCAATTGGAGATTCTGATTCCCATTTTCGACGGGTCGGACACGAACCGTCCGCTGGGAGTTCTTGTCCTGCGGATTGATCCCGAAATCTCTCTCTATCCGTTCATCAAACTCTGGCCCGTGCCCAGCAAGACGGCGGAGACGCTGCTCGTCCGGCGGGACGGCAACGATGTGCTGTTCCTGAACGAGTTGAAGTTCGCAACCAACACCGCCCTCAACCGGCGTATTTCCCTTGAAAATACCAACGTGCCCGCGGTGAAAGCCGTTCTGGGACAGACAGGCATCGTGGAAGGCTTGGATTATCGCGGGGTGCCGGTGCTGGCGGCCGTACAGGCCATTCCTGACTCGCCGTGGTTTATGGTGGCTCACCAGGATGTCGCGGAAGTGTTCGCGCCGCTGCGGGAGCAGCTCTGGCAATTGATCTTCACGCTCGGCGTTCTGCTCTTCGGTTCGGGGGCTGGTATGGGTTTGATCTGGCGGCAGCAGCGCGTCCGGTTTTATCGGGCAAAGTATGAGATTGAAGCGTTCCGCGCCAAACTCGGCGCCATCGTCGAATCCTCCGAATATGCCATCATCAGCAAAAACCTCGACGGCATAATCACGAGTTGGAACCCGAGCGCGGAACGCATCTATGGTTACAGCGCGGCGGAGGCGGTCGGTAAATCAATCGAAATTCTCATCCCGCCCGGACATCCGAACGAATCTCCGCAGCTCATCGAGAAAATCAAGCGCGGCGAAGCTGCCGAACACTACGAAACCGAGCGCATTCGCAAGAACGGCGAACGCATCCAGGTGTCACTAAGCCTGTCGCCTGTAAAAGACGAGGCTGGGACGATTGTGGGGGTTTCGGTCATTGGCTACAACATCACCGAACGCAAGCGGGCGGAGGAGGCGCTGCGCGAGAGCGAGGAACGGTATCATGCCATGTTGGAACAGGCTGCCGACGCCGTCTTCATGCACGACGAGACTGGCCGGATATTGGATGTCAACCGGAAGGCATGTCAGAGCCTCGGCTATTCCCGGGAGGAACTGCTTTCCAAGTCCATTGGGGACATTGATCCCGAGGCGATACGGGCCGGAAAGCATGAGTTATGGGACAAAATCCTTGCCGGTGAGCATTTCACATTTGAGAGCCATCAGATGTGCAAGAACGGCAGCGTCATCCCCGTGGAAGTCTCACTGGGTTCGGTGCGCCTGCCGCGTGGCCCGGTAATCCTCGGCTTCGCAAGGAACATCACTGAGCGCAAGCGGGCGGAGACCGAGTTGCAAAATGTCAACCGCGCCCTGCACATGATCAGCCTGTGCAATCAGGAAATGGTGCGCGCCACGGATGAGGCGGCGTTGTTGCAGGCCATCTGCCACATTGCCGTCGAGCACGGCGGCTACCGCATGACGTGGGTCGGCTTCGCGGAGCAGGATGAAGCCAGGTCGGTGCGTCCGGTGGCCCAGGCCGGTTTCGAGGAAGGCTATCTCGACACCGTGAACATCACCTGGGCCGATGCCGAGCGCGGGCGTGGCCCCACCGGCACGGTCATCCGCACCGGCCAGCCGGTGCTGGCCCGCAACATTCTCACCGACCCGGCTTTTGGGCCCTGGCGCGCGGAGGCGATCCGGCGCGGCTATGCCTCGTCCATCGCCCTGCCACTGCACGGCGAGGGCCGCTGCTTCGGCGCTTTGATGATATATGCGGCGGAGCCGGACGCCTTCGATGCCGACGAGTTGAAACTGCTGGGCGAACTGGCCGGCGATCTGGCCTACGGGATTGGCGTGTTGCGCCATCGGGTCGAGCGCCAGCGGGCGGAGGAGGCGTTGCGCGAGAGCGAGGCCAGATACCGCACGCTTTTTGACGAAATTGCCGATGGCATCCTGATTGCCGACATTGAAACCAAGACGTTCAAATACGCGAATCCGGCTCTGTGTCGAATGCTCGGATATACCGAGGATGAATTGCGAACAATGGGCGTGCCGGATATTCACCCGAAGGATGCCCTGCAAAGCGTCGTAGCGGAGTTCGAAGCCCAAGCCCGCGGAGACAAGACTCTGGTGACGGACATTCCGTGTCTCAAGCAAGACGGTTCCGTTATCCATGCGGATATCAACACGGTCAAAATCACTGTTGACGGCAGGCCGTGCAACGTGGGCTTCTTCCGCGACATCACCGAGCGCAAGCGGGCGGAGCAGGACCGTGAGCAGGCGTTCCAGCGCCAACAAGGCATCAGCCGGCTTCACGAGGGCTTGCTTGCGTCCCGGCCATTGCGCGACAAGCTGCAACTCGTCACCGAAACCATTGTCCGTTTATTTGACGCCGACTTCTGCCGCATCTGGCTGACGCGGCCGGGTGACTTGTGCGAACAGGGCTGTATGCATGCCCTGGCGACGGAAGGTCCGCACGTCTGCCAACACCGCGAAATGTGTTTGCACTTGCTGGCCAGCGCGGGCCGTTACACGCACCTCGACGGCGTCAAGCATCGGCGGGTCCCTTATGGCGCCTACAAAATCGGACGCATCGCCGCGGGGGAAGAACCGAAATTCCTTATCAACAACGTGCAGCAAGACCCGCGGGTGTATGACCGGGAGTGGGCGAAAGAGTTGGGCCTGGTGTCGTTTGCCGGGTATCGCCTTCAATCGCCGGATGGCGCCCCGCTGGGCGTACTCGCCCTTTTCGCCAAGCGCCCGTTGACCGCCCAGGAGGACGTGTTGCTGGAAGGTCTGAGCAATGCCACCACCTCGGTGCTGCTGACTCATCTGGCCGAAGACGAAACCCGGCGGGAGTTGGCCGAGCGCAAGCGGGCGGAGGACGCGCTACGGAAGAGTGAGGAGAAATACCGGGGCCTCTTCGAAAGCTCCCGTGACGCTTTCATGATGGTTGAGCTTCCCTCGGGGAGGTTCTCCTCCGGTAACGCGGCCGGCCTGAAGATGTTCGGGATGAAGGACGAGGAGGAACTGATTTCTCACGGTCCGTGGGAACTGTCTCCCGAGCGGCAGCCGGACGGGCGCGCTTCGGTCGAGAAAGCCAAGGAGTTCAATGAGACGGCATTGCGCGATGGCTCTCACTTCTTCGAGTGGATGCACCGGCGGATCAGCGGCGAGGAGTTCCCCGCCGACGTGCTCCTGACTCGGATGAAGCAGGGAGGAAAGGTGATACTCCAAGCCACCGTCCGCGACATCACCGAGCGCAAGCGGGCAGAGGAGGCGTTGCGCGCGAGCGAGGTTGAACTCCTCGCAATCCTCGAATCCACCGGCGATGGAATTCTGGCCGTGGACCGCGAAGGAAACAAGGTGATCAAAGCCAACCGCCGGTTTGTCGAGATTTTTGGGGTTCCTCAATCCATCATGGCTGCCGGAGATAACAACGCCCTGCGGAATTTCGTGCTGAACCAGTTGTCCGATCCCGACACGTTTTTGAAGAGGGTGCATGAGCTTTACGGCACGGACACGGTGGCCATGGATACGCTGGTCTTCAAGGACGGCCGCATTTTTGAACGCTATGGCTTCCCGATGTTGGCGGGCGGGGTGGTCGTCGGCCGGGTGTGGTCTTTCCGCGACGTCACCCGGCGCGAACTGGCGATGATGCAGGCTCAACGCGCGGCGAACGAGTGGCAAACCACCTTTGACGCGACGAACGACGCGATTTGGATTCTGGACAAGAACCACATGGTGCTGCGCACGAACAAGACTGCGGAGGGATATTTTCATCGGCCGTGCGGTGAGATGATCGGCAAACCCTGCTGGGAAATCGTGCATGGCACCACGGAGCCGATTCTGGATTGTCCCTTTGTCCGGTCATGCAAGAGCGGTCGTCGCGAGACGATGGATCTGCAAATCGGCGAGCGCTGGTTTGAGGTCACAGTGGACCCTATTTTAGATGCCGCCGGCCAGTATGCCGGCGCGATCCACATCGTCAGCGACGTCACCAAGCGCAGACGGACGGAAGAACGCATCCGCGAGCAGGCCACCCTGCTTGATGCCGCCAATGACGCCATTTATGTCCGCTCGATGGACGATGTGGTGACTTATTGGAACGACGGGGCCGAGCGGCTCTTCGAATGGACGCGCGCCGAGGCGCTGGGCCGCAAGATCACCGGGTTGGGAGACGTTGGCCACAAGGCTTTCGAGGCGGCGCACGCCACCCTCCTGCAACAGGGCAACTGGTCCGGCGAACAGAAAAGGAAGAACAAAGCGGGGAAAGAAATTATCATCTTCTGCCGCTGGACCCTGTTGCGGGATGAATCGGGCCGCCCCAAGGAAGTCCTCGCCATTAACACGGACATCACGGAGCAGAAGCAACTCGAAGCCAATTTCCTTCGCGCCCAGCGTATGGAAGGCATCGGCGCGCTGGCCGGCGGCATCGCCCATGACCTGAACAACATCCTCCAGCCCATCCTGATGACCGCACCGCTCCTGCGCGCGACGACCAGCGATCCCGAAAGCCGCGAGATGCTGGACACCGTGAAAAATTGCGCCCAGCGCGGGGCCGACATCATCAAACAACTGCTCACCTTTGCCCGGGGCGAACCCGGCGCGCGTGTGCCCCTGCCCGTGCGGCACCTCCTAAATGAGATGAGCAAGCTCATCCAGGAAACCTTCCCCAAAAACATCCAACTGCGTGTCAACGTGCCCAAGGACCTTTGGCTGGTCCTCGGCGACGCCACGCAAATCCACCAGGCGCTCATGAACCTCTGCGTCAATGCCCGCGACGCCATGCCCGACGGCGGCACGCTCACCTTGACGGCGGGAAACCTGATCCTCGACGAGGCGTTCGCCTCCATGATGCCCAGCGCCAAACCCGGCCCTCATATTTGCGTGAGCGTGGCCGACACCGGCATGGGCATTCCGCCTGAACACCTTGACCACATTTTTGACCCGTTCTTCACCACCAAGGAAATCGGCAAGGGCACGGGCCTGGGCCTGCCCACGGTGCTCGGCATTGCGCGCGGCCACGGCGGCTTTGTGCGGGTGAATAGCCAGGTCGGCAAAGGCACCACTTTTGAGCTTTATCTCCCGTCCTCGTCGGAAGCGAAGGCCGCCGCCCTGCCCGAGCGCGAGACGTTGCCACCGCGCGCCGGTGGCGAGTTGATCCTGGTGGTGGACGATGAAGCCGGCGTGCGCGGCGTGGTCCAGCGCACGCTGGAAAAACACGGCTACCGGGTGTTGACCGCCGCCGAAGGGGCCGAAGCCATGGGTCTCTTTGCCCAGCACCGGGCCGAGATCCGGGCGGTCCTCACGGACATGATGATGCCGGACATGGATGGGTCGGCGCTGGTCCGGGCTTTGCGACACCTGGACCCGCAACTGCCAATCGTCGGCATGACCGGAGTGGGCGAGAAAGCGGACATCAAAGGGCTGGAGACCCTCGACCTGCTGGTGCTGTTGACCAAGCCCTTCAACAGCGCCGTGCTGCTGGGCGTGCTGCACCAGGCGCTGGCCGCGCCACGCAAGGCAAACGGCAAACCGTAAAGTGGCAGTTAATCAGGTGGGACGGGCGTCCTTGCGAGCCGATCCGAATGCGTCGCTACCCTCCAAATTTTTCGCCGGTCTTCAACACATGTCCGGCCAGAAATTCCGCCGCGCTCATCCGCCGGCCGCCTTCGCGTTGCAATTCGAGAATCCGCAGCGCGTTTTGTCCGCAGCCAACGACAATGCCGGTTTTGTCCGCCGACAAAATCTCCCCCGGCCTTCGCTCTGAAGCTCTCGCCTCGGCGAAGCCTGGGTCGGCCCGGCAAGCCTCCTCGACCACTTCCGCCTTCCATATTTTCAGGAGCATGGGTCGCGGCGCGCTTGGAGTTCCGCCTTTAGGCGGTTCTTCCGTCCGAATGGCGTTGCCGCCTGAAGGCGGAACTCCCAACCAAAACGTGAACGCGCCGGGCCACGGCGTGAAGGCGCGCAGCCGGTTCCAAATGGTCCGCGCCGGTTGGTTCCAATCAATCCGGCCGTCTTCCTTTTTGATTTTTGGCGCGTAGCTCGCGCCTGCGGCGGGTTGCGCCTTGGGCTGGATTTTCCCGGCGACGTAATCGGGAATGGTCTGTACGAGCAGTTCCGCGCCGAGTTGCGCCAACCGGTCGTGCAGCGTGGCCGAGTCGTCTTCCGGACGGATGGGCGTGCGCCGTTGCGCGACAATGTCGCCGGTATCGAGTCCGGCGTCGATGCGCATGAGCGTCACGCCGGTTTCAGCATCAGCATTGGCAATCGCCCATTGAATCGGCGCCGGACCGCGATATTGGGGCAGCAGCGACGCGTGGATGTTCAGACAACCATGGCGCGGCAAATCCAGAATGGCGGGCGGCAAAATCTGTCCATAGGCCACGCCGACGACAAGGTCGGGCTGCAAGGAGTGAAATTCGGCGATGAATTTTCCGTCGCGAACGCGTTCGGGCTGGAGCACGGGCAGATTGAGTCGCCGCGCCAGCAATTTGACGGGTGACGGTTGCGGTTTGAGATCACGGCCTTGGGGCCGGTCGGGCTGCGTGACGACGGCGGCGATTTGAAATTGTGGATTGCCCGCCAACGCCTGGAGACTGGCACAGGACAATTCCGCCGTGCCCATGAAGATGATTCGCAACGCCGTCATGCGGACAGCGAAAGGGAAATTGCGCGCGAGCGAAAGGAAAAACTGTGGCGGCACGCTTCCAGCCGCCAAGTTGGGTGCGGATGCCGGTCAGGCCACGGGTTCTACGAAGCTGAATTCTGGGAGCGCTGGCGTCTCGCCGGCGTGTTTGCGCAGAACTGGCCGGCGGGACGCCAGTCGTCGCTCCGCTATGCCCCGGCAAGCCGGCGCTCCCAGGAAAAGGCGTGCATGACCAGTGTTGGACGGCAATGCGCAAAACGTCGGCGCGAGCCTTGGCGGGAGTCTGGTCGGCGCTAATTTCACGTGTCTTTGGATTTGAGTTGAACCTCCACGATTTCAGAGAACGACACCATGATTTCCTGTTTTGCCGTGCCTTGGGCAACCTCCACATGCATTTCATTGGTGGCGATGCGCGTGATGCGCTCGACCACGAACAGCCCGCGCCCCGTTTTCACGGTCAGCATCAGATTTTTTTCGGATTCGCGCCGGATCATGGCGAAGAAACCGGAAAACTTCGTCTCAAAAAAACGGCGGTTGAACGTGAATTGTCCGCGTTGAAAAATCTGCGGCGCGCCGGGCCCGGCGGCCGGCGCCTCCTTCTGCCATGAAGCCTCAACGATGTGAATTCCAGCCGCCACGGGCTGGGCGGCGCCCGGCACGGCAAAAGTGTGCGGCGTGGCGTCGGGTCGCGGCGCAGCCGTCCTGACGGGTTCAACGCGCACGGGCAGCGCGAGAAAAATAATCGGCCCCAAAATCGGCAGCACCACCGCCACGCCCATTACCTGCGCAATGGGCCGCGACCTCACCACGGCAATCTCATAGCCCGCAAAAATGTTCGCCGCGTAAATCAGCATCAGCACGACCAGCCCGACGGACGACGAAAACAGGGCGTCGAACAGGGATTGTTTCGGCGGCAACTCCAGGCGCGACACTTCATGAACCCTCACCTCCGCCTTTTTCGTCCGCTCCGCCACCGGCGCAGTTTCAATGAACGGCTCGGCCAGCGGCCGGATTTTCGGGTTGTTCGCCAGTTGCTTGAGTGCGTCCTGGGAAAATTTCGTCCACGGCACGCGCGGGGAGTATTTGTCCACCTCCAGCCGGAAAACGACGCCGTTGTCGTTATACGAAATCACGTCACCGGTCAGCGATGTGCCGTCGGTCATTTGAAACGTGTCCGCGCCGGCGGCGACAAACAGCCCGCAAAGCCAGAGACCAAAAATTGTCCAAAAGATTCTGCGCACGAGAAACTTTTAACAAATGCAAACGCGGCGCGAAAGCAAATTCAGCGCACGGAAAGGCGCACAAAGCTCCGAATCATTCCAGCCGCAAAGAGGCGCAAAAGCCGCAAAATCGCTTTAACCACGGATGACACGGATGACACGGATTTGATTTTAACCGCAAATAACGCGGAGAACCTTCAACCCTCAACTCCTGCCGCGTGGCGGAGCTTTACGCGGTTGACACTCTCGCGGACGGGCGTAGCATCAAGTCCTGAAATCAGGAAAATGGGCATGAAAACGATCAGTTTTCCGGGTCAGGATTCAAGATGACACATAGATTTTCCAATGTTGACTTGTTGGAATCCTGCCTTTATGTTGTTGGCACATCTCTCCTGTCCGTTTCGACGGCAGGACGCGGGGCGGTTTCTTCGGAAACTGCCCTTGCATTTTTTCTGCAAGCCGCCCTGCTTCCGGAGCGAAGGTAATGAAAACGATCCTCTACATTGATGGCTTCAATCTTTTCTACAGCGCTGTAAAAGGCACTCCCCTTCGCTGGCTGAATCCGGTGGCGTTAATTGGTCGCAACTGCTGGCAGCGCAATTCCCCAATCCAATGACCGATGCCACTGGAACATTTCACAAACCGCCAACCTGGTGACACTCTCAACTCTCAACCACCAACCATGAACCAGCAATGAACCGAATCTATCAGGGCAAAGTGACTGCCGTTGAAATCCCCGAGGGCAAAGACGAACAAGGCAAACCCAAGTGGAAAAAACTCGACGACTGGCAATCCACACTCTGGCAACATCATGAATTTTTTCAGGACGGCGTGAATTATTACACGCTCGCACTGGCGGCGATGGCTGCTGGCGTTGAAGGGGATTCAGAACAGGCTCACGCTTTACGTGGTTGGGCAGCGAAAGTGAAAGAAACTTGGGCGAACGCGAGCCGAAAGGCAGAGACGTTTGCTGGGCCGCAAGCACGGCTTGCTCTGATACTCAAACTTGAGCGAGACAAATCAGACTTTGAAGCAGCGTCCAGCCGTGTGCTGCATTCCAGCCGCGCAACACCCGCACAACGTTCCGCCGCGTTGCTACAATTACTCTCTGACAAGGGCGACCTGAATCAAATCTGCGTCGCGCGTCTGCCGTGGCTTGCTACCGCCGCCGGGAAATTCACCGCCACAAGCAAAGCCGCAGCGTCCTCACAAGAATCCAAACGCCAGCAGGCAGTCAGGAATTTTTTCCAATGGCCGGACAAAGAAGCGTTAAACCAATCGGCCACTCTCGATCTTGGCTTATTTCTAACGCAGCCGCCTAAAGATTTTGTTGAAGGCGAGGCCGCCGCAAAGATGCTCCGCGACTATTTTACAAAGGCATCCAAAAAATTTCCCGCACTTGAGACGGTGAAAGTCTCGTTTGATAAATTTGTTGCCAGCCAGACAGACGCCCTCAAAATCCCTTCACCTGGACGGAAGCCCAGCGGACTTTATCCGGTGGCCGCAGTATTCAAGTTCTTCCCCGCGCTGGAAACCTTGGCTGCGTTCCGTGCAGCGACGAAGTCATTGGCTGAAGCCAAAGACAAGGAACTTGTTTCAGATGCGGTGGCGGACTCGCGCGTAGCAGACCAACCACACTTTGATTATTTCACCAACCTTGCGCTTGTCAGCGGAGATGGTGACGACGAGCGCGACACACGTGCAGTGTGGTTCGAGTTTGATTTAGCAGCATTCATCGAGGCTATCAAAGCTCCACGTCGTTATTTTGAAGACACGATGAAGCGAGAAGCTTCTGCGGATCGCTTTCGCCAGCAAATCGCCGCAACGGAAGGCAAGGGACGCGAAGCATCCAGCACCGAGGAAGACAGTGAACCGCTTCCGGGGTTTGAGGGTGATGAACGTGTCCGATTGCTAAAGATCATCGTCCAAGATAAACTAAAATGGGTTGCGGAAGCTGAAGGCGATGCGAGCGAGGCAGGCCCAAAAGAATACGCAATCCGCGAGCGCACGGTGAGAGGCTTTGGTGAAATCAAGCGCCGCTGGCGCAGTGCCGTTGAATCCGGCAACGCCACAGAAAAACGCCTTCTGGAAATTCTTGCCGAGGAACAGACGGCGCACCGGGATGACTTTGGCAGCGCGACACTTTACCAACAACTTGCCAAGCCTGAATTTCATCCCATCTGGCATAACGAGGGAACTCAAGCGTGGCACGCAGAAGACCCGCTTACAGCATGGCTGCAATACAAAGAACTCCAAGCTGACTTGGCTGACAAAGAACGTGCGATACGCTTCACCCCGGCACATCCAAAATACTCGCCACGCTTCTTTATTTTTCCAAAGAAAAGCGAAGCACAGCCAAAGACCGCAAATCGTCACCCCACCAAACCCGGATTGCTCTCACGCCACGACCCAGGGCAGTTAAGTTTCACGGGCGGAGTCATTCTGCGCACGGAACACGGGCTTGCGCCAACTATCGTTCGGATTCATTACGCCGCGCCGCGTATTTGCCGTGATCAACTTCGTTCAAGCGGCGACACCAATCTTTACGAAGCGCCGTGGTTGCAACCGATGATGGCGGCACTTGGATTGGACAAGTCTCCCGAACGAGTCAATTTCGCAAACTGCCGCATCACACTTCAGCCCACCAATGAATCAGACATCCAGTTAACTTTTCCCGTCGAAGTGAATTCAGAAAAGATTAAAGCGGGTGTGTCTCGTGAAGCTGTTTGGGAAAATCAGTTCAATTTGTATCCTGATGGCGAAAATTTTTACAACGCCTCTCTCCGATGGCCGCACGAAAAGCAGCGCGCCAAACCACCTTTGCCGTGGCACGAGCAGTTGAATTCCTTCCGTTGTATCGCCACTGATTTAGGACAGCGCGACGCCGGGGCGTTTGCCCGCATGTCGGTTCTTGGCGGCAGCGATTTTGGCAAACGGCCATCACGTTTCATCGGCGAAGCGGGCGGCAAGAAATGGAGAGCGGCGTTAGAGCGGTCGGGATTGTTTCGCCTGCCAGGTGAAGATGCCCAGGTCTGGCGCGAAAAGAGCGGCAAGGATGAAAAAAATCCTGAAGACTCTGGTAAACCTTTTGACTTCCGTGAGGAACTTTGGGGCGAACGTGGACGACCGGCGCGAAGTTGGGAAGCAGATGACACCGCAGAATTGATGCGACTGCTAGAAGTTCCACCGGAAGCCAAAGAGCTTTCACTTTTGTCCGAAAGCTGGAGAAGTTTGTTAAGCTTCCCGGAGCAAAACGACAAGTTGCTTGTTGCCATGCGTCGTTATCAATCACGCATCGCCCGATTGCATCGCTGGTGCTGGTTTTTGAAAGGTGACGATAAGCAACAGAAGTCAGCCTGGGACGAAATCGCTGACTGCGAGGATACACGTCTGATTTCAGGCGAGCAAATCGCCCAGGCGAAAAAGCATGACCCGCGTCTGCAAACCGAACTGGAATCACAACTGCAAAAGCGATTAGAACTCGCACCCGTGCTGCTTGTTCGTATCGCCAACCGCATCCTGCCATTGCGTGGTCGTTCGTGGCATTGGGAAAAACACCCAGCCTCGAAAGCGCAAAATACGTTGCATCATCTTACGCAGAATGGGCCGAAGCTCGACAGCAAAGAACGCCCGGTCTGGCTTCGCGGCCAGCGTGGTTTGTCTTTGGAACGCATTGAGCAGGTTGAAGAACTGCGAAAACGATTTCAATCTTTGAACCAGACGCTTCGGCGCGAAGTCGGCGGCAAACCACCCATCCGCCGCGACGAATCTGTTCCCGATCCGTGCCGTGACTTGCTGGATAAGCTGGATAATCTCAAAGAGCAGCGGGTGAATCAGACTGCACACATGATATTGGCAGAAGCGCTTGGCTTGCGTCTCGCGCCACCACCCGCTGACAAAAAAACACTGCGTCAGCAACGCGACCAGCACGGCACTTACGAGAAAATCCCCGACAAGTCTGGAAAGTGGATTGGCCCGGTGGATTTCATCATCATTGAAGACTTGTCCCGTTACCGTGCCTCGCAAGGTCGCGCGCCACGCGAAAACTCGCGCTTGATGAAATGGTGTCATCGCGCCGTGCGAGACAAGCTTGAACAACTTCGTGAAGTGTTTGGAATTCCTTTGGTCGAAACACCCGCAGCCTACTCATCACGCTTTTGTTCGCGCAGCGGCGTTCCTGGATTCCGCGCCGAAGAAATCGCGCCGGGATTTGAAAATGAATCGCCTTGGAGTTGGATAAAAGAGAAAAAAGATGACCACGACCAACCTACTGCTGAAGCCGCGCACATCCAAGAGCTAATTCAACAGATGGCCGAGGCGCAAAAAATTCCGACACGTTCCGACAAACCACTAGCAATGCTGCGCACGTTGTTTGCGCCCTTGGCAGGCGGGCCAGTTTTTATTCCAATTGTAGATTCGATTCCCAACGCAGAGCTCGCTCCCAAATTGGTGCAGGCAGACATCAATGCCGCCATCAATCTAGCCCTTCGCGCAATCGCCGACCCGAGGCTTTGGACAATCCATCCGCGTTTGCGCTCGCAACGCGAAGGTGGAAACAAGCCAGGCAAAGCAAAAATGCAGAAAGCAAAAAAGGAGGCATCAGACGCACCCACGGAAGTTAAATTGCTGACGCGCGAGAAACGCAAGTTTGGCGAATCAGGCAAGCCGCTTGTGATAAAACACGCAAGCAGCGCCAAGCCTGACGACACGCGACAACCGAACTTCTTTGCTGACTTGGCTGGACTTAATGAACTCGCGGAGCAATTAGCGAAGAAAAATCCACGCGAATACAGTTGGTTGACGAAAGAATGGACTTCCGCCGAAATCTCCGGGGAAAATACCACTCCGCCGTTGGTCCATGGCAAATCATTCTGGGGAACGGTAAAAGCAAAACAATGGGAACGCATCCGGGCGATTAACTCTGCGCGGCTCGCCGCTTGGCATAGTAAGGGAGACGACGTTTCCATGTGAACAAACATGAGTGAGTCCACGTTGCGCACAGATGGGTCGTTGGAAGCCCAACCGCGCATGGGCGTGCGCAATTTGCACAACTTCATCTATTGCCCGCGGCTGTTTTATTTCCAGTGGGTCGAAAACATTTTTCAGGAGAACGCGGACACGGTGGCAGGCAGCCATGTCCATCGCAACGTGGATGCACCGTCCAAGCTGGATGATCCCAAGGAACTTGGTCTGCCGGAGGGCGCGAAGCTCCGCAGCCTGCGGCTGGAAAGCGAATCACTCGGCCTAATCGGCGTGGTGGATATTGTTGAAGGCGGGCCGGAGGGCGCGGAAATTATTGACTACAAACGCGGTTCGGCCCGGCGTGATGCCGAGGGCGACCGTGTGGCCAAGGAACCGGACGCCATGCAGGTGGCCGCGCATGCCCTGCTCTTGCGCGAGCACGGCGTCAATGCGGTTCGCGGTGCAATTTATTACGCGGCGGACAAGCGGCGCGTGCCGGTGGAGTTCAGTGAGGAATTATTTACCAAAGTTCGCAAGGCTATCGAGGAAGCCCGAGCGGTGGCGGCCAGCGGTCATTGCCCACCGCCGCTCAAAAATGATGCGCGTTGTCTTTATTGTTCCGCGTATCCGATTTGTCTGCCAAACGAATCGCTTTGGTGGTCTAAACGGCGCAAATCAACCGAGCCGGAAGGCCAGCTTCAATTTGGTTTCACTGGGCAATCGCAAGATTCCGTCCGCGACCGGATTCTTGAGGCGCTGGATTTTGCCGCTGAATCCACGGACAAGGAACCGACGTTGCAACCGCCCCGGCCCGGCGGTGATGATGGCGAGGTGCTGGTGGTGCAAACGCCCGGCGCGCAAATCGGCCAGCGTGGCGATGAATTAATTGTCAGCGTCAAAGGCGAGGACGCCCGCAAAATTCCTGGCCAGCAGGTACGGGCGATTTATTGCTACGGCGCGGTGCAGATAACAGCCCAAGCGGTTTCTACGTGCCTGGAGCTGGGCATTGATGTCGCCTACTTTTCGCCGGCTGGACGGTTTCTTGGAATGTTGGGTGGATTGCCGGCCAGCGGCGTGGACGCGCGACGCGGGCAGTATCGGCTGTTTGAATTGCCGGGCGTGCGGCTGCAACTCGCCCGCGAAGTCATCCGCGCCAAAATCCACAATCAGCGCGTCATGCTCATGCGCAACGGCGACGTGCCGGACCGCGTGACGAGTTTAATGGCGAACTTCCGCGATTCCACGGAGTCAGCACGCGACCTGACGGTGTTGCTGGGCATCGAAGGCAGCGCGGCGGCGCTTTATTTCGAGCAATTCGAGTCCATGCTCAAACAGCGGGACGATTGGAAATTTGACTGGCGCGGGCGAAATCGCCGTCCGCCGCGCGACCCGGTTAATGCCCTGATTTCACTCGGCTATTCAATGCTGGCGAAGGAACTCACGGGCGTTTGCTATGCGGTGGGGCTTGATCCATTCCTTGGCTTCATGCACCAGCCGCGTTATGGCCGCCCTGCCCTGGCGCTGGATTTGATGGAGGAATTTCGCCCGCTCATCGCCGACAGCGTGGCCATCAGCCTCATCAATCGCGGCGAGCTTGGCCCGGAAGATTTTATCCGCAGCGCGAACGGGACTTTCCTGAACGACAAAGGCCGAAAGCCATTTTGGGAAGCGTGGTTTCGGCGGCTGGACGCGGAAGTGAGCCACCCGGAATTCAGTTACAAAATGGCGTATCGCCGGATGCTGGAAGTCCAGGCGCGGCAGTTGTGGCGTTTTGTCCGCGGCGAAGCACTCGCCTATCACGGATTCGTCACCCGATGACCCTCAACGTTCAACCTTCAACTCTCAACCAGCCGGAATGAGCCGGATTCGTTACCTCGTCAGCTATGACATCAGCGACCCGAAACGGTTGCGGAAGGTTGCCCGATCCTTGGAAGGTTTTGGCGTGCGGCTGCAATACTCCGTTTTTGAATGTCCGCTGGACGATTTGCGGCTGGCAAAATTGAAGGCCGAACTTCAGCCATTGCTCAACCACGAAGAGGACCAGGTATTATTTGTGTCGCTCGGTTCGAGCACGAACGACGCCAGCCTGATTATTGATGCAATGGGGCTGCCCTACGAAGTCCGTTCGCGAGTGACAATTATTTGATTTTCAGGCTTGCAACTTTTTCCAGAAGGCGTTGAATAAATCCCGGCGAACTCCGCCACCGACCATCAACCTTCCGCCATTGGGTTGACATGATTTTTGAAATCGCGAACGACTGCGCCTGATCGCGGCGACGCGGCGCGAGTGTGGCAGTGCTGATGCTCGCCCGCAGGGACGCTCGCAATAGGAAGTTGACGCGGAAATACAGGTGAATTCTGCAATGCCTACTTACAGTTCCAAACGAATGTCAGGTGAAAAGCCATCGCGCTCGCAATTATGCGGGCGGATAGCTGCGGCAGAACGAGTTAGGAAGAGGCCACCGCAGTCACCGCGACTTCAGGAATCGTGAGGCGGGCGATCTCCGGGACGGGTGGGAATCTGACGGTAACACCGCAGTCACCGCGACTTCAGGAATCGTGAGGCGGTCTTGGCATGGGCAAGGGTGGCCAGTTGTGCTGTTACCGCAGTCACCGCGACTTCAGGAATCGTGAGGCGGGTGAAGCGGTGATGCGGGAGCAGTTCGCGCGCGAACCGCAGTCACCGCGACTTCAGGAATCGTGAGGCGGAAATAGCGGCGGGTTGGTGTGTGTGGCTCGATTCAAATTCATTGGCGGCTCCCACCCAATGTCCGCCACACACACCAACCCGCCGCTAATTCGGCTCCGCCTGCCTCCCAGCTTCGAAATGGTTTCGTTGTAACGAAAGAGGTGCAGCCGCGCCGTACCTATTGATTCAGCGCGCGTTCCCCAGTTCGCCAATCAAATCCTCGATGATCCAGTTTGCCCGCGCCGCCTGCAATTGGTCCGCCGCCGCGCCGTGCTGCCAGACCGCAAAACCGGCCAGGCAGGATGCCCGTCCCGCTTCGGAGTACGGGTTTAATTCAAACGCAACACTTCGCGGATTTTGGCCTTGATAATCCGCTGCCGCTCCAGAGATACCATGCCAAGTGGAGAATGAAGCTTGGTTTTATCCAAAAAGTAAATCAGATCGCATTGGCAGGTGGTCGCCACATCAAAACCATCGGCGCTGTTAAGCCGCACATCCGTTTTCAAAGGCTGGCCCCGAAGTGTGAAACACGCCACACCGTTCACTTGCGAATGCCGGTCACTGTCCAGCCGTTCCTGTCCGCTCACAATTACGAACCAATGGTCTTTCTCAAAACCAACGGGCCGGGTTTTCCAGATTTCCCATTGCCGGATTTTCATCGCTCGGGGTGCTGTGGCTGTTTTGACATGGCCGTTTCCAGTTTCAGCCGCTCTTCTGAGCCGGGATAGGCATCCGCAAAATAGCCTTCCGGCAAATCGCGGATAGCGGGGCCGGGTTCGGCGCGGGCAATCATAAACAGTTCCCCGGCTCGAAATACAAACTGCGGTGTTTTCTTGGCCGCGTCCAGTATTTCACCCGTCCGGTTCTTCAGGTCACTGGTCATAAAAACGCTCATGGCCCAAATATAGCCCTTTTATGGCCCACGTCAAACGAATATCCAGACACACTTTTCAGGCCCGCCGCTAATTCGGCTCCGCCCGCCTCCCCGTATTATTCAGCGCGCGTTCCCCAGCTCGCCAATCAAATCCTCGATGACCCAGTTTGCCCGCGCCGCCTGCAATTGGTCCGCCGCCGCGCCGTGCTGCCAGACGGCAAAACGAATTAATTTGCCGATGTCGGCATGCAACGGCCGCTGCGCGAGCAATCCCGCGAGGTAACCCGCCAGCACGTCGCCGCTGCCGCCCTGCGCCAGATGCGGATTGCCGGACGGGTTCACAAAAACTTCCCCGTCTTGCGGGGACGAAGCTCCATTGGAGCGAAGGCCCGCGCTCCGGCCCACGAGCGTCTGGTGCCCCTTCAGCACCACCCAGCAATTGCCAAACCGCCGCGAGATTTCGCGCAACGCCTTCGGACGGTTCGTCTGGACCTGCTGATTGGTCATGTTCAGCAACCGTGCCGCTTCGCCGGGATGCGGCGTGAGGACACGAATGGCATTTTTTGCCGACGGTCCCATCGGCAGCCAGTCCAGGGTGCTGGCGTCCACGACCACCGGCAAAAGCGAGTCGCGCCAAATCCGACGCGTGGTCGTCGGGGACATGACGTCAGCCAAACCGGGCGCCGCCAGCCCGGGACCAACCAAAATTGCGCTCACCGTGTCGGGCAGTTTCATGTCGGGCGTCCACAAATTCACCATTGCCGCCTGCAATTGTGTCGCCACCACGTGATAAACGGATTCCTGGGTAAAAAGAGTGACCAGGCCGGGCTGCGCGCGTTGTGCGGCGCGCGCGGCCAAAACCGCCGCGCCGTGAAAGCCAAAACTGCCCGCGATAATTCCCAAATGCCCAAACGTGCTCTTGTGACTTGCCGCGGAACGGCGCGGGGGGAAATTTTGAAAATCGTCCGCCTGCGTCCAGTTCAGTCCGCTGGTGTGCGGACACGGAACCAGGCCGACGTCGTCCGCGACTTCGAGCCGGCTGACAAACGGCCACGCGTTTTGCGCGAGCAACCCGGTTTTCGGCGCGCCGATGGTCAACGTGACCGCCGCTTCAATCGCCACGCCCGGCGACGCGGGGTCGCCGGTGTCGGCATTCAAGCCGGATGGCACGTCCACCGCCAAAACTGGAATTCCCGACCGGTTGACAGTCTCGATGAATTTTTTCCAATCGTCGGTCAGCGGCCGGTCAAGCCCGATGCCGAACAAGCCGTCAATGATCAACGCCGGTTTTTGAAACAGCGCTTGTTCCAGCTCCGGCAAATTGCTTTCGGGCGCAATGACGCCGAGGGTTTCGACGCGGCGTTCGTTCAAAAATTCCCGCGCGGCGCGGGCGTCGTCGCCGTTGTGGCCCTTGCCGGCAAGAATCAAAATGGCGTCATCGGGCCGCGTGAGTTGCAACGCGCGTTGCGCGATTTTTCCGCCAACGCGATGGATGACTTCGGCCTCGGTCTGGCCGGTCTTCCACGTGGCGCGTTCCCATTCGCGCATCTGGGCGATGCTGATGACCGGAAGTGACATGGCGGGAGCCTAGCAAAACTTCAAGCGGGGGCGAAAGCGGAAAACCGCGAGTGGGCGCGTCCGGGCGCACACTACCTCCGGAGCGCCGGCCCCTGCCGCGCCGACTTGTCTCGGCGAAGCAGTGCGAAGACGGAAGCTTCCAAGCGAAGGCTGGTCCGGCACGGCAGGTGTTGAGTTTTCCAAGAAACGCCGGACCGGAAATCGGCGCTCTATTGCTGCCAACGGATGAAAAGTGCCAACGGATTCTTTGATGGAAAATGTGACATCAGTTGGCGCCTCTCATCCATTGGTGAAAAGCGAGTTGGGCAAGAGCGCGACGTTTTTCTTCACGTCGCCGTTTAGCAACGAAAATCCTTGGTCGGCGCACGTAAAATTCTTACAGTCTGAACATGGTTCACGTTGGCATCGGTTACGACGTTCACGCGCTGGTCGCGGGACGCAAACTCATCCTCGGCGGCGTCGAGATTCCGCACACCAAGGGCTTGGACGGCCATTCGGACGCGGACGCGCTCATGCATGCGATTTGCGACGCCGTTCTCGGCGCGCTCGGCGAGGAGGACATCGGCCATTTTTTCCCGAACACCGACCCGCGCTGGAAAGGCGCGCCGAGCAAGGTGTTTCTGGCAGAAGCCGCCAGGCAGGTTGCAAAACGCAAAGGCAAAATCGTGAACGTGGACGCGACCGTCATCGCGCAACAACCCAAAATTTATCCGCACATTGACGGGATGAAGAAGCGCATTGCCGCCGCGCTCGGGGTCTCCGAAAAGCAAATCGGCGTGAAAGCCACCACGAACGAAAAGATGGGGTTCGTCGGACGCGAGGAAGGCATCGCCGCGATGGCGGTGGCGAGCGTGGACTTGCCATTATGAGTCCACGGTTCCGAGTCCACAGTCCACAATCATTGCAGTGTGCGAGAACTGGATACCCGACTCTGGACTCGAAACTGTGGACTGTGAACTAACAAATGCCCAAGGCTGAAATCAGTTGGAAACGGGTGACCGATGACGGTGTGAAGCTGCAGGTTTATGCCCAACGCATGAGCCGCGAGTGGCGGTTCTTTCAGCGCGAAAGGCGTTTCGACCAATGGCAATCCGTGCCCGAACCGCCGCTGGAGGACTGGCTGGAATTGCTCGACGCGGTGCAGCGGCTCATCACCCGCCGGCGTTATCAACCCGCCGACGAGGAGCGTCTGCGCCGCCGGATCCGCGAGCGGTTTCCCGAGGCGAAAATTTAGTGTGCAGGCGGCTGGACAAACCGGGGCGATTTGGATTAAAGACACACCATGTACATACCTTTTCGGCTGGCCATGGCATTGTCTCTCGGCGCAATCCTGACCGGAGGTTGCGTTGCGGAGAAGGGCAAAACGGATACCGGTGAAAAAACGACCGGCCTTTTCCAGAACTGGCCGACGAATGCCGACCCCAAAACCGTTGGCGTAAAGGTGGCGCGGAATTTTCTCCAGCGCGATTATCTGACCAACAAGGACGGGTGCATCGTTTATCCCGAAGCCTGCACCGCGTTCGGCGCACTGCGTTTCGCAGGGGCGGTGGGCGACAAGGAATTGTTGCAGAAACTCGCCGGGCGTTACTCGGTGATTTTGACGCCGGAAGGCCAAAAACTGGTTTCGACCAATCGCCACGTGGATTTCCGCGTTTTGGGCATTGTCCCGCTGGAAATTTACCTGGAGACGGGTGACGAACGTTACCTCAACCCCGGACGCGACCTCGCCGACCAGCAATGGGAAGACCCGTTGCCCGACGGCCTCACGCGCGAAACCCGCTGGTGGGTGGACGACGCGTTCATGATCGGCAGCCTGCAAATCCAGGCCTATCGCGCGACGAAGGACCCGAAATACGCCGACCGGGCGGCGATGCAACTTGCCGCCTATCTCGACAAATTGCAAAAAACCAACGGCCTGTTTTATCACGGCCCGGAAATTCCGCACTATTGGGGCCGGGGCAACGGCTGGTTCGCGGTTGCGCTCGCCGAAGTGCTTAGTTCGCTTCCACCGGACCACCCGAAATACGCGCGGTTGATGGACGGCTACCGCAAAATGATGGCCGGGCTGCGGCGCTATCAAGCGCCTTCGGGCATGTGGCGGCAACTGATTGACGACGACCAGGCGTGGCCGGAAAGTTCATGCACCGGCATGTTCACCTACGCGATGGTTGTCGGCGTCCGGCACGGCTGGCTGGATGCGAAGGAATACGGCCAGTGCGCGCGCAAAGGCTGGATTGGCCTGTGCGGTTACATCGATGAAAATGGAGACGTGCGTGAAGTCTGCGTCGGCACGGGCCAGAGCAAGGACACCAATTATTACCTGAACCGGCCGCGGGTCGTCGGCGACCTGCATGGCCAGGCGCCCGTGTTGTGGTGCGCCTGGGCGCTGGCGCAAAAATGAACGGCTGCCGCCCAAACGAACAACCCGCGCGCCCGCCGGACTGCGCACAAATTGAATTGCGCCGGGAGGTCATGCCCGCTGCCGAAGCGCCTCTTTAATGGCTGGCCACGGTCCGCCGACGGCGATACTTAAGGCCAACCCAGAACCAATCGAACCAAAGACACCACTCCCAACAACAGGACAACTACAACCACCGAACCAAAAGCGTCCAATTCGGCTTTCGATGCATGATTGATAGGGGTTACCGTGTTTATCAGATAGTAAACGCCACTTCGATTCACTTTACCCATATCCAGTCTCATACCGGGCCTTAAAGCATGAACCAGGCCAGACTTTTAAAAAATGTGGCAACTTGCTGAATTACAATTAGTTAAACCAGAACGGGTTTGTTTTTCGCTGACAAAAAAAATCCACCCCTTTACATTCCGGACGGATGGCCAAACCGCCCTTAATTATTGTTTCGCCGAGCATTGAAAAACGCGGGGTTGAATTTCATGACCTTTCCGTCAGCCTTTCGGTCAAATACGAAAATGCCGTGCTCGAGGCCGGTGGCATTCCCGTCACCACGCCCATCACGACCGATCGGCAGATGCTCGCTGAAATCGTCCGCCGCGCGGATGGTGTGTTGTTAACCGGAGGTGACGACATCAATCCCGACCTTTATGACAAAAACCTTCCGCGGGCCGTCCGCAAAGCCGTCGGCCTGACGCCCGATGGCGGCGGGCGTGATTTGCGCGAACTGGTTTTAATTGACGAAATTTTTCGCCAGCACAAACCGCTTCTGGCAATCTGCCGCGGGCATCAATTGTTGAACATCGCGCTCGGCGGCCGATTAATTGCGGACATTCGCCGCCAGATGCCCGGCGCGCTGAACCATTGGCGCATGGACAAAGCGGGCGAATTAGTGCATGAAGTGCCATTGACATCGGGTTCGTTACTGGCCAAGATGGTGGGGAAGCGGATTCTGGGTGTGAACAGTTCGCATCATCAGGCCATCTTGAAACCAGCGGAACCGTTAATGGCTGTGGCGCGAACGCGGGATGGAATAGTGGAAGCGATGGAATTGAAACCGGACACGGCACGGGCAATGCCGTTTTTGTTGAGTGTGCAATTTCATCCCGAACGATTGAGTGAACGATATGCTGAACACCGGGCGATTTTTCGCCGGTTTGTCGAAGCATGCAGGCGGAGACGATAAACATGAAAGCCAAAATTCTTATCGTGGACGACGAGGCGGATTTGCGGAATTTACTCACCTCGGTGCTCGAAGATCAGTACGAAGTCGCCCAGGCAGTCAATGGCGCGGCCCTGCAAAAGGCCTTTGCCCAGCCACCGCCCGACGTGGTGCTGCTCGACGTGAAATTGCCGGATGCCGACGGCCTGGAATTGCTGCCGCAAATCAAAAAGCGCTGGCCCGACACCGAGGTCATTGTGCTCACCGGACACGGCACCATCAGCATGGCTGTCGAAGCCGGACGCGGTGGCGCTTATAACTTTCTCGCCAAGCCGTTTGAAAACGAAAAACTGATGGCCGACGTCAAGTGCGCCGTCGAACGCAAGGAGCAAAACCAGGAAAACAGCACGCTCCGGCACGCATTGGAAACGATGAGCGGCACGGCATCGCCGATCTTCCGCAGCGCATCCATGCAGGAAGTCGTGCGCACCATTGAACGCATTGCCCCCAGCGACGTCACCGTGCTCATCACCGGCGAGAGCGGCACCGGCAAGGAAGTCATCTCCGACCTCCTCCACGCGCTCAGTCCGCGCAGCAAAAACAAAATCATCAAAATCAATTGCGCCGCCCTGCCCCGCGAATTGATCGAAAGTGAATTGTTCGGTTCGGTCAAAGGCGCGTTCACCGGCGCGCACACCGACCGCGAAGGGCTTTTCCGCCAGTCGGAAGGCGGCACGCTGCTGCTCGATGAAATCTCCGAAATGCCCATTGACACGCAAAGCAAGCTGCTGCGCGTCCTGCAGGACAACGAAGTCCGTCCGGTCGGCGGCAAGACCAGCTACAAGACCAACTGCCGCGTCATCGCCTCCACCAACCGCAAGCCGGAAGACGCCCTCAAAGAGGGCAAATTGCGCGAGGACTTGTATTACCGCATCAGCGCCATTTCGGTTCACCTGCCGCCGCTGCGCGAACGCCGCGAGGACATCATGCCGCTGGCAAACGCATTTTTGAAACGGTTCGCCGCGCAGGCCAATCACCTCATTTCGGGCTTCACGCCGGCAGCGATTGAGCGGCTCACCGCCTTTGACTGGCCGGGCAACGTTCGACAATTGCAAAATGAAGTCCAGCGGGCCGTCCTCTTGAACGAAAGCAACGAAGTGGACGTGGCTGATCTTTCCGTCACCAACGCCAAAGTCGGCTCGACCGACGGCACCGACACGAGTTTCACACTGCTCGAAGGTGTTGAACGCAACGCCATCATCCAGACCCTCAAGGAAACTGGCGGGAACAAGCTCGAAACCGCCAAACGCCTCGGCATCGGCCGCCAGACCCTCTACAACAAGATCAAGGCGTACGGCATCGAAGTGTGAACACTGATTCGTTTGATTGCTCGGTTATATTCCGTAGCGGGGCGATGCAGAAAGTGATCCGCATTGTCGAGCGGGTCGCCTCCACTGAAATGGCGATTCTGCTGACCGGTGAGAGTGGCACCGGTAAGGAACTGATCGCGGATCTGATCCACATCCGCAGCGGGCGTCCCCGATCCAACATATTGAAAATCAGTTGCTCCTCGCTGGAGCCAAAACAGTTAGAAGACGTTTACCGAGACACTCAGGGCGGGACCTTGCTTCTGCGCGATATTTGCGAGATGCCGGCTTACACGCAAGGCACACTGCTACGCCTGTTGAATAAACAGGAGGGCAAACCCGCCACGGATGACAGCGGCGGCGCTCCCAAGTCCCGGATAATCGCCGTGACAAATTGCAAACCGGAGGAGGCCGTCAAGAAGGGCACGCTGCTTGAAGAACTCTATTCCCGAATGAGTGCGATCAGGCTGCATCTCCCGGCGCTGCGCGACCGGCGCGAGGACATCATGCCGCTGGCCAACGATTTTCTGAAACGCTTCGCCGCGCAGGCCAACCGCGTCATCCACGGCTTCACTGCGGCGGCCGTTGACCGTCTGACCACGTTCGACTGGCCTGGCAACATGACCCAGCTTCAGAACGTAATAGAGCGCGCAGTCCTCTTCAGCGAAGGCGACTTGGTGAGTGCCGCCGATCTTTCCATCGCCAGCGCCAAGGCTGAACCCAGCGAAGGGACTGACACCAGTTTCACCCTGCTCGAAGAGGTGAAACGCAACACCATCATCCAGACACTCAAGGAAACCGGCGGGAACAAGCTCGAAACCGCCAAGCGCCTCGGCATCGGCCGTCAGACCCTCTACAACAAGATCAAGGCGTACGGGATCGAGGTCTGATTTTTGCCGCCTTGGCCGGAAGCTGTCCAACGCTCGATTCGAAGGGAATAACGGGCTGAATGGGAACTTGCGGCAAAAATCCTGTTCGATTACAAAACAGGATAGGCTGCAAAATCCGCTGTCGAATACCTGTAGGAGGCCGCTTTGACAGGTTCATGGTGACGAGCTATTTTACCGCCAATGGATTACGACTATAGCAAGCGCGGTTGCCTCCTACCCGAAGGCTGCAAGGACCTGCTTGATGTCAGCAAGCAAAAGGCGGAGAGCGGCTTCATAGTGACGGCCCGATTACCGGAGCTGCGGAGCGGAGACTTTGAGATCAAAGTCGAGGGAAGAAGTTTGCGCATTGTCGGCAAGCTGTCCAGCAGCCAAGTCCCATTTGAGAGCGTGATTGAGGTGCCTCCCGGTTACGGAGTCGCTGATGCGCAGGCCACTTATTTCAAAGGCCAGTTGCGTATCGTTGTCCCGAAGTGTTGAATATTATGATATTGGCAGCGACAGAGTGGTTCGTGGAGAGCCGCGGCCTAATATGAGGATGGCCTGCAAATTTTCCTCAGGTTCAAAATTTTTCCAGTTCTTCCCGAAGTGATTTCGTCAGGGGTTGAATGATATCCTCGCCGTATTCAAATTTGTAATCCACCGCTTGAAACAATTCCGGCACCAGGTGCGAGCTGCCCAAGCGGAGCGCGGTTTGTCCCAAACCGCAGCGCGTTGGCCTGGCATACCGGCACCAAAATTCCAAAACCATTTGGCAGTGTCTTAATTTGGATTTTAAGTTGAAAGCCGGAGCGCGAGTTGTCCCAACTCGCAGCATTTTCGACCAATCCAGCCGCTGCGGATTGAGGACAATCCGCGCTCCGTGACAAATAAGACACTGCCAACCAACTCCCATTCTTGCCGCGCTTCCCACGCCGGTCATAGGCACAGAATGCCATTTTCGTCCCGGAAACGGGCGCTGCTCCGCAGCCATTCCTTCGGCTCACGCGCCAGCAACGCTTTCACGGGATTATTTTCAATGTAACGCTGCGTCTTTAACTGATGTTGCGCGTCGCGCATATAAGTGTCGAAGTAATCTTCGCACCAAAACGCGCCTGTCCGTCGTAAAATCTTATTTGCCTCCCGGGACGTGTAGCGTTTCAATTCCTTGACGATTTTGGAAAGCGGCGTCTTTCTGATTTCGACCAGGAAATGCAGATGGTTGGGCATAACCACCCAGGCGAGCAGGCCATACCATTGCGAATGACGGAAACGGAGGGCGTCTTCCACCAGCGTTCCGATGTCCGGCCGACGCAGATGGCAGTCGCCTCGACCTCGATCCAGATACTTTTCAATTTGCAACCGGCGTTCGCGGTCGTCCTCAACCCTGAGCACGGCTTCCCATTCGGAACGCAATGCCGCCGGGAAGGAATCAGCCAGATGAAAGGTCACGAATTGTGTGAGGCCAGGTTCGTCGCGGTGCGGTAAATAACCACGTTCATTCCAACCGCAAAAACCACGTGTCGCGTCTTCACGACTCACCGGTGCTGACCATTACCGCTTGCCAGAGACCAGTTCGCGCACAAATGGATTATGTGGCGGACCAACGCGGCGCGCTTTGAACATTTCAGGCACGTAGAAATTAAAACAAAAAAATGGAACGTTGCAACGATTCGACGCGCTGCGAGTTGGGACAACTCGCGCTCCGGACGAATCAAAGTTTCTTCAATTCATCCTGTGCCAGTTGAATCAACGGCCTGATGGCTGCGGCATCAAATTGAAATTTACAACCCGCCGCTTGAAACAATTCCGGCAGCGGACGTGAACCGCCTAGCGCAAGCGATTTTTTGTAGTCGTTCAACGTCTTTGCCCGGTCGCGTTTTGAATTCGCCCAGACCTGCAGCGCGCCGAGCTGCGCGATGCCGTATTCGATGTAGTAAAACGGGTGGGTGAAAATGTGTAGCTGCCGGTGCCAGAGATTGGCCCGCGCCGCTTCGTACCCGCTCCAATCCACGTCGCCGCCAAAACGGTCCATCAATTCCAGCCACGCGGCGGCGCGCTCGGCGCGGCTGTGGCCGGGATGAGTGTAAATCCAGTGCTGGAACTCATCCACCGTGGCAATCCACGGGAAAACTCCGATGACCCCTTCCAAATGAACCCGCCGCGCGCGGTTCGCATCGGCGGCGGAATAAAATTCCTCGATGAATTCATTGCCGAGCAGTTCCATGCTCATCGAGGCAACCTCGCAGAATTCGATGGGCGGGTTGTTGCGATAAGCATGCAAATCCTCGTCGCGCGCGGCCAGCGCATGAAACGCATGGCCGGCCTCGTGCAGAATCGTCTCCACGTCACGCTGCTGGCCGACGGCATTCATGAAAATGAACGGCACGCGCGCCTCGGCCAGGGTCTGTTGGTAACCGCCCGGCGCCTTGCCCTTGCGATTGTCAAGGTCGAGCAGGCGCAGGTCCTGCATTTGCCGGAAACTGCCCGCGAGTTCGCCGTCCAGCCGGTCGAAAATTTTCTGTGCGCGCGAAACCATTTCGCCCACCGGCCCGAACGGTTTCAACGGCGGACGATTCTGCGGGTCAACCGCCAAATCCCACGGACGCAGATGGCCCGGATGCAATTTGTCGAGGCCAAGCTGCCGGCGGCGGGCGGCGTGGAGTTCGCGCACGGCGGGCATGACTTCCCGGGCGACCGCATCGTGAAAACGCGTGCAATCTTTCGGTGTGTAATCGAACCGACCGAGCCGGCGAAAGGCGTAATCACGGTAATTTTTGAACCCGGCGTTCCGGGCGGTTTGCTGGCGGAGTTCGATGAGCCGGTCGAAAATTTCGTCAAAATTGTCCACCTCCTGCAAACGCCGTTTGGCCACCAGTTCCCAGGCTTCCTGGCGCAGCGCACGGTCCGGCTCTTCCAGATAACAGCCCATTTGCACAAGCGTTTTTTCATCGCCGCGAAAGTTCACCGTGAGCGAGCCGGTCAACTTTTGGTATTGCTGGCAGAGCTTGGCGTCTTCGGTTTCGAGCGTGACGTTTTCCAGCCGGAACAGCTCGACGTGATTTTTCACGTCGCGGTCAAAGACTTCGTAACGCTGGAACGCCGGCCTCCGGCACGGCTCGTTATCGGTGGATTGCGCCGTGCCGGAGGCCGGCGCTCCAATCGCAAGCAGTTCCGCTCGTTGCGGGTGGGCGACGTAAATTGTTTCGAGCGCGACCTGGCGCGGCTTGAGTTTTGGCTCGACGTTTTCGACGAAGTGCAGGTAGGCCTTTTCCGCATCGGCATTGTCCGTGTGGCAGGTCATGGCGATATAACGGCGGGACGATTCCTCGTCCAGCGCGGCGCTGAGTTCGCTCCAGTCGAGCAACCAGCGTTCGAGGTCGGCGGCGGACTGGCATTCGGCCGCACGGGCTTCGAGCTGATCGAACAACGGCGCGATTTGCGGCCAGGCGCCGAGGTCAATGGTATGCGGAACAAAGGTGCGCGGCTTGTGCGCGGGCAATTTTCCAAACGGCAACAAATTCATGCGCCAAGGATAGGCTAAGTTGGCCCGAGGGAAATGAATTTTACACAACTCATTGTGCGCGCCGAAGGACGATGCCCTCGAACCGCCATTTCTGCCGAAATTCGTCGTAGGACATTCTGTCCAATCCATCCAGCGGATCACCGACGACGACCTCGGAATCGGTGACTTCGAGAACAGCAACATAGTGGTCAACCATGAAAGTGAACTTGATGACTGCCAGGACAAGCCCGGCATTTTTCAATTCAGAAACAGACTTGAATGCGTGATATTCAGCGATCAACCCGTCTTTGCCGTAACGTTCCTGCAGAACTTGCGCCAGAATGTCCGGCGGCGTACCGGTCGTGGCAGTGGTATGTGACAGGATCGCAATTTGACCCTCTTCCGCTGGAAATCCGAGTTTGCGAAGGGCGGTCACGGCGGTGGCGGGACCGCAGGTGTAACTGGTGCTTTGCCGGCAGATTCCATTTGGATCAATCTTCGTCTGAAGCCGGGCAAGATAATTTTGGTTGAACGCAGGCGCGAGAAACGGCCAAACGGACATGCCAGCAACAATCACCGCCATCAGCACACAAATTACGCCACGATCCCGCTTTCGCGGCAACCGGGAAAGCGGCGTTGTCAAAACCATCGTGGCAACAAAACCAATGACGGCAAATTTCCTGCGGCCCAGCATCAACCACGAAATCGGCGGGACAAACCACGTCGCGGGTTTATGCATGGCAAAACCGTAGAGAAGAATCAACGAAAGTGGGATGAAATAGCCAAGCGTCCAGTAAGGTTTTTTCAGCCGCGAAAACCAAAATCCGATCCCCGCTCCCGACAAGGCGAACAAGGCATCAGCCAACGACTCAAGCCAGGGAATCATTTGCCTTCAGCATAAATGAGCGCCCCGCGAGGGAAATGATTTTTGCGCCTTAGAACCTGGTTCTGACACCGCACGCGCGCACGAGACACCAGCCGCGAAGTGATTCAAAAATGGCGAACAATCCCGCCACCACAAAAATCAGCCCCCACAACGAATAGTCGCCGGCAATGACAATCCCGGCAACGAGACACAGTGTGCCGATGACGCCGCGCGCCATGCGACCGCGGAAATTAAGGTTGGGCTTAAAGAACCGGTTCACGGCATTAAATTAGCACGATGCGTGCCTAAAACCAACAAGTTCGTTGCCGGAGACGCTGGCCAGCGACGGCAGGTTCCGGCATAATGACGGAGCGTGGATTTACTCAATGAACATTATCTCTGGGCGTCGTGCATTTGGAGCGCGATTGCCAGTGGTTATCTGATTTACGGCTGGCGGCAGCGGGCCACGATCCCGTTTGTCGGCGGCGTGGCGATGACTGCCGCATCTTTTTTAATCAGCAGCGCGTTACTGATGTCGCTGGCATGTATCGCGCTGATGTTCGCGGTTTACTGGCTGTTGAAACAGGGGTATTAATTCGTCCAAGCAGATGAAAATCATCAATGCCCGCCACATCGGCCTCGTTCTCGCGCTGCTGACGCTGGATGCCTGTACTTTCAGACCCAGTCCAGCCGCACCGCAGAATTTCCCGCCACCAGCGGCCGCGCCGGAACTGCATACCAACCGCCTGACGCTGCGAATTCCCGCGGCGGATGCGCGCTTCCGTTACGAAGGCCGGTTTGATTTTTCCAATTCGAATGCGCCGGTGATCGTCTGGCAGGCCAGCCGCATCAGCCTCGACTTCGAGGGCAACACCCTCGGTTTGCTTTTTGACGATGCCCAAGGCCAGTGTTTTTTCAACGCGGAGGTGGACGGCTCGAACACGGTCGTCGAAGTTCGGGAAGGAAAACCGGCCCAGCCTGCCACGCGCGCCGGCTTCGGCCCCGGGCGTCATCACCTGGCGCTCTTCAAGCGCAGTGAAGCGGATGCCGGCACGGTCCGTTTTCGTGGCGTTACATTGGCAGCCGGTAAGAAAGCCTGGGCGCCGCCGGCGCCGGTTTACCGGCTCCGGATGGAATTTTTCGGCGACTCGATCACCGTAGGCGCGTGCAATGAAGATGGTGATACCGACCAGTGGGACAATCGCCGCACGCACAACGCCGCCCTCAGTTACACCGCCCTGACGGCCGCCGCGTTCTCGGCTGATTATCGCAACATTGCCGTCAGCGGCATGGGCATTGCCACCGGATGGGTTGACAAAAAAGCCGGCGAGGTCTGGGACAGAATCTATCCCAACCCGGCATCGCCGCGAGCAGACCTGATGCAGTGGGTGCCGCAAGTCATCTTTGTGAACTTTGGTGAAAACGACGATTCCTATCCCAAGGCCCACGGACAACCGTTTCCCGCAGGCTACACCGACGGCTATATCGCGCTCATCCGCGCCATCCGCGCGGCATATCCGTCCGCCCACATCGTGCTCCTGCGCGGGGGGATGTACGGCGGCGCGCAAAGTGAACTCCTGCGGCAGGCCTGGGAATCCGCCGCAACTCAACTTGAAGCAACCGATCAAGGCATCAGTCATTTTATTTTCACGCACTGGACCCGGAACCATCCACGCGTGGCCGACGATCGCACCCTGGCTGATGAGTTGATTGCCTGGTTGAAGCAGCAGTCGTTCATGCAAGCCTGCCGTCAACCACCCGCAAATTGACGAGCAGCTCAAAGTGTGGCGGATTCGTGCCGAATCGGAGTTCGGCGCTCCGTTGTTATCGTTCCTTCCGCGATGCTTACGGGTGCCAGACCGCACGATAGAACTGCGCGCTGGACGACATGGTGTTGGTGAGGTTGAGCGTGCCACTTGCCGGCGTGTTGGTGGAAATCGCAATCCAATTCGTCAAGGTCAAATTGGTGGACATCTGAATCACGTACGGTACTCCCGACAGGCCCTGAAGCTGGAAGACAAACTGGCTGGGCGCCGTTTGCGCCGATGCCAGCACAACGAGTGACGGTGCTGCCGGCGTGAGACTGAGCACCGTGGCCGAATAGGGCGCGAAGGTATAGTTGAAGCTCGTGCCGGCGACCGGGGAATTTGTCTGTGCAACGTCCATTGACCCGATGCCGGTGCGCGCCGCGTTGTCCTGCGGGATGCCATACGAGTAAATGGTCGCGTTGGAGAACGGCACGTAACCGGCAAGGTTGATGGCGGTGCTGAGGCTGGCGTAGGAGCTTTTATTGACCACCAGCATGGTCAAAGACCCGTTCGTGCGACGCACGGCGTAGGTGCCGAGAAGCTGATAATCGTTGGTCACCGTAACCACCGTGTCACCGCCGCGCGCGAAGTATTGCATCAACTTGCCACAGTAGAACGTCGGGTAACGATTGGTTGCTTCGGTCCCCAGGCCGGTCACGATGCCCCCGTCGGAGTAAAATTGCACGGTGTTGGTGAGCAGGGCGACATTGGTGAACCAGCCGGTGCGCCAGCCGTAGAGCGCGTTGTCGGAAACAAGGATGCCGCTCTGCCCATTGCGCAGGTCCCACCACAGGCGGGAGTTGAACTCGGTTTGCAGAATCTGCCCGATGCTGTCGGCCCAGAACAAGCCGCCCACGAGGCTCACCGACTGGCGGTCGCCGCCGCAGCCGTTCTCGGTGCAGTCGAGTTCCACGTTCGTGTTCGCATTGCCCAGATAATCCACCAGCATCTGCCGGAGGCTGGCCGCGTCCGAAGACCAGGTCTGGGTCCAGAGCAGATTGTAGGTGTCGCCGTCGTTGGGCGCATATTTGTGCTCGATCAGAAAATCGGGAATCACGCCGTTGGTCAGCATCGTGTACAACATCACCGGCGTCCAGCCGTTGTGCGTCACGCCGGTGCGCGGGTTGACGACCGGATGATTGGTGTAGTTGGCCGTGCCGTCTTCGGTAATGTCCGCCACCGCCCCGATCTTGATGGTCGGGTCCACCGCCTTCATTTGATTGTAATAATCCTTGAACCGCATTGCGTAGGTCCAAGGGTCATGCGGCTGCCACGGCGCGTTGGTGTTGTTGTCCGTCTCCCAACTGCCGCCGACTTCATTACCGATTTCCCAATACTTGAAGCCCGCGTGGTTGGTCACGTTGCACATCCGGACGCCAAAGGCGGCTTCCGCCGGCGTACTGCTGCCGTAATTGGCAATCATGTAAACCTGGGCGTGGGTGTTGGTGGCCACATGGATGAAATTGGTGGTAAAGGATCCCCAGGTTCGCGCGCTGGTCGCCCCATCCATCCAGGCTTCATTGGTCCAATGGTAGCCATCGCCCCAACTGCCGCCGGGCCAGCGCAACGCCTGATTATCCATGTTCGTCAATATGAAAACCGTGGTGGGTGTGTCGAGATTACCGTCCCAGGCCGCCGTGTTGACGCTGAACACCCGGGAGTCCACCGTTCGCACCGGGTTCGTGGCGTTGACGCTGACATGAACGATTGCGGGTGTGGGCGCAGCTATAAGCGTGATACCAGCAATATAAAAGTTGGACTGCAACGTGCCACCATTCCAAATCTCAATCGCTTGCAGATTGGTTACATTGCCCACGCCCAGGGAAACCAGGGAGAAAGTGAATTGTTGCCAGCTATTGGTTGGGGCCTTCACTTGTATCTGGGTCTTCCATGATGAACCCTTTTCAGCCTGGACACCAACCGTTTGTCCGCCATTGGTTCCGCCGTTCAACCAGAGCGTCAGATTGGTATATAGGGTCGTATCAATCGGATCATGCTCCAGATGCCACGCCTGATAACTACTGCTGGCGGCGAACACCATGGAGTTGGTGCCGTTATAATTGGGATTATTGGTGACATAATGCGGCACCCAGCCCCAATCTTGCCACCCATTGTTGTAGGTCATCGTGCCGTAAACGACATTGGTATAACCCGAATAAATGAGCAGGTCATCATTGGCCAAAACCGGCGAGGCCGAGGCGAGAAGCGTCAGGCTTCCCAAGGCCAACCACCAGCGGGGTGTTAAATCCTTGAGGGTATTCCCAAGGAAATTTTGAAACCAACCGCGAGGAAAACGGTTGGCCTTTAAACAACGACTTCGAGGCATCACTGGATTCCAATATAGCTCAAAAACCGGAAGAAAGAAATCGGAAATTATTCAAACGGTGTCCCCAATTTTAACGAGGCCGCCGGGAGCCGGCACAAGCAACCGAAGCTTGAACTTTAAAAAATAGAAAGTCAGTTGTCTGACTTCCGATTTGAATCCGTAGCTGCCGGCGGCAGACGGCGGCCGTCTTTTTATCTGCGGCGGTCTGCCGACCGCCGTTACGACAACTGGCCGCCCCTTCGGCAGCGCGCCGGTGTCGGCGTAAACGGCGTTTTTTGCCAGGCCGTTGCTCGATGCCGAAAACCTGGCTGGCCGCAATTCGTCGCACCGGCCACCGACGTTGCTCAAGCGATTCTTGCGGGCGCCGGAACAATATCCGTCCATGGCCGGCAAAATTTTTTGTTTATAAAAGGACGAGGCGGTAGCAAAACGGTAACATTGATTCCTTACTGTAAACGCCAATGAGCAAAACATTTGTCAATTTGTTTTCCAAAAGAAATCAATTTATGAAAGTCGAAATTGAAATCACCGAAGCAGACGTTTCGAGAATTTTGCGTTCCAACACCAGTCCCGCGCCGTCTTTGCGTTTGCCGGTGACGGCCGCCAACCGCGCACTCCTGCGCCGTCTGCGCACGGAGGAGCTGTCCGCCTGGGAAGCAGGCCGCATTTGCACCAGCGGATATTTCCCCGCCACCAACCGCGGAACACCCGAGCATCGCTTTGTCTAAAAAAAACTGTTTACCATAACCACAACACAATCCATGAAAACACTCAAAATCATCATGCTGGGCCTGCTGCTCGCAGCTTTGGCCACAACCGGCAACATCGCCTCCGGCGCCACCACCGGCGAACTGTTGCAACAAGGTCTCTACGCCGAAGAAGTCGAGGGGAACCTTGATTCGGCAATCAAAGCCTACGACCAGATCATCAAAAATGGCTCCGCGCCGCCCAACCACGTCGCCCAGGCCCTGTATCGGGAGGGCATGTGTTACTTGAAACTCAAAGACGAGGCGTCTGCCCGGGCGGCCCTGGAAAAACTGGTGGCGGATTACCCGGGTCAGACCGAGATCGTGGAAAAGGCCAGGCCGATTCTGGATGAATTGACCGATTTTGATCCGGCCACGCTGATGCCGGCCGGCACACTGGCATACGTGGAGTTTGGCAGCCCCGGCAGACAGGTTGAAACCATCCTAACCCTGCTCAAAGGCACGCCGTTCGAAAACCCGCTCGCCGCCGTGGCGGGCCGGCAGGCAACCAACTCCAATCAAAAATCGCCCGGGGACATTGTTGCCGCCCTCCTGAATCCGAGCATGATGGCCGAATTCAAAAAAATCCGCAGCGCGGCCATCGGCATCACCGGCATTGCCCAAAATAATCCGCCGACGGTATCCGTTCTGTATCCCGGCAAGAGCGACGCGCTGCGGGGTCTGATCCTGGCCGCCCTGGGCATGGCCGGAACTCCGGGCCAGCCCATCGAAGGCATGCAAACCGTGACCATCAAATCCGCGGGGGCGGTGGCTTACGATGACAAGGTTATCATCTACGCGCAGCCGGCCAGCCAGCTCCAGTGGTGTGTGAAACAATACAAAGGTTTGACTTCCGAACCGACGCTCGCGTCCAGCAACAAGTCGTTCGCAAAACTGGGCAAAGCCCAAAGGCAAAAAAATGCGGTGACGGTTTGGGTCCATGCGGATGAGGCGTATGCGCGGCTGCTGCAAATGTTTCCAGCCGGGCAAGTTCCTTCCGGAATCCTGTCGGCCAATGCGATCGCTGATTTTAACAACATTGACGAGCTGATCTTGGTTGAATCGGTGGAGACCAACGGCTTGGGCTGGCAAGCTGAAATCGCGTTCAAGGACGGACATCACAGCCTCGCGTACAATCTGATTCGAACTCCCAATATCAACCCGGCGGCGCTGGCAGCAGTGCCGGCGGAGGCCGTTGCCCTGGCCAGTTTCTCCCTGAACCAGACGGACCCCGCTCAAGCTGACAAGGTCCGGGCCCAGATTCAAAATGTCACCGGTCTTGACGTGGGGCGGGAAATCTTTGCCAATGTTGAGCAGGTCACCCTTTTCGCCATGCCCGCCGGGGGCAATGCCACAAGTTCAGCGACAAACATGTTCGGCCCGGATCGCCTGGGGCTGGCCATTACCAGCCGCAATCCCGAACAGACGCGGCAGGTCCTGACAACTTTGTTGGGGGTAATGTCCGCCGGCCAGCAGAACACCAATGCCGGACAGTATAAAATCGGCAAGGGCGGCCAAGGGAATCTTTATTGTTATGTGGAACAGGTCAACGGGACGACGCTCCTGTCGCTGAACCGCGATGTCGTCAACGCTTCGGTTACCGCCATCAAAAATCATAAATCCGTCTGCGTTTCAGGGCCATTGAACAACGCCGTGAATGCGCTCGCCCCGACCGCAAGCAAGCTGGTTCTGGTAAATGCCGGCGGCGCGATTCGGCTGCTGGGTCCACAGATGAAGGTTGGAACGCTCAACGAGGAACAGGCCGGGCAATTGAACACAAGCCTTGACCAGCTCGCTCGCGCCGCGGACGCCACGACCATCGAACTTCGCACGGATGAGCAGCCAAACGATTTCGCTGTCAGTGCGGGCATAACCGGCATACCACCTCTCAATCAAGTCCTTGGTCCGGCCACGCAAATCACGCGCATTGCCAATGAAGCCCGGACCGAGGCCGCTGCCAGACGACTGCGGCAGGAAAGCCCGGCCACGATACTCCCGGCGGCCAGCATGCCCATCATTGACGGCAAGGTGGACGACCTCTGGAACGCCGCCAAGCCATACAAGATTGCCAACGTCATATATGGGCCGCCGCCGTCATCCAACGATCTTTCGGCTGACTACAAGGCGATGTGGGATGAAAACAATCTCTACCTGCTCGTTGATGTCACAGACGACATACTCAAGCACGACACCAGCCCGGAAGACTGGTACGATTCGGACAGCGTGGAGGTTTATATTGATGCCACGGACAGCAAGTCGGCTGAGTACGGCCAGACGGATTACCAGTACGGTTTCATTTGGGACAAAACTTCACCGCAGATGCTGGAGTCTAAACACAATCGCACCAATGGGGTTCAGTATGCGCTGGTGACCACGGACAAAGGTTATCGCGTGGAAATCAAGTTCCCGTGGTCAACGCTCGGCACGAAGCCCTCCGCCGGCGCGAGGATCGGCCTGGACGTTCAGGTGAACGACAACGACGCCGGAGGCAAACGCAAGGCCAAGATTGCGTGGCACGCCACGGAGGACAACGCCTGGGAAAATCCACAGGCCTTTGGAAATGCAGAACTGGCCGGCCTCGTCGGCTGGTGGAAGTTTGATGAAACCCAGGGCAAGACAGCCAAGGACAGCAGCGGTGGCAACCACACCGGCACCCTGGTTGGCCATGCCAAATGGGGACAAGGCAAGATCGGTGGGGCGGTTGATCTGGATGGCCATGACAGTTTTGTCCGGATTGCCGACAAGTCCGCTTTCGATTTCGCCGGCGCCGTGAGCGTATCCTGCTGGGTGCAAATACGCACAGTGCCGGTCGGATGGATGGCCATCGTAACCAAGGGCGACAACTCCTGGCGGTTGTCCACCTCGAACCAGGAAGAAAAATTTCACTTCTCGGTCAATGACTGGGACCGTGCGGCGATCAATGGCGCAACCACGGTCAACCCTGGCGAATGGCATTACGTGGCCGGGGTTTACGACGGCAGCGCCATGAGCCTTTACGTTGACGGCAAACTTGATGCCACGCACCCGTGGACGGAGGGTATCGGTCGGAACAACTTCGACCTGCTCATCGGCGAAAACGCCGAGAAAAAAGGCCGATGCTTCGACGGCCTGATTGACGATGTCCGGGTCTATAACTACGCGCTTTCCGAGAGCGAGATTAAGACACTTGCCGCCGGCCAATAGGGAAGCAATGGTTGAAACGTCGTGTTTGCTTTCATCACCAGACGAAGTCAGTTGCATTGGGTGGCATTGCTGGCGGTGGCGGTGGTGCTGCCCACGGTGAGTTTGCTCTGGTTCATGAGCCGGGTGATTGCCAACGAGCGGCTGGTCGTCCGGCAAAAGCTGACTGCGCTTTACCAGGACAAACTCACCGATGCCTCCACCAAAACCGAATCTTTGTTCGCCATCCGGGTCGCCGGCCTCGACAAGATAAATCCGTCGGGTAATCCCTATTCGTTTTTCCGGCACCTCGTTCTGGAAAACAATTTCCAAGGCGTGGTGCTGTGGGGCGCAGACGGGTCGGTTGTTTATCCGCGAGCCGCGGACGTGATGGGCAACGACGTGTCATCGGACAGTCCGCTGGCCGGCGCGTGGCACGAGGAATTTGCCAAAAGACAGTACTCCGACGCGGCTCAACTTTATGACCGGTTCATGACCGATCGCGACCCGCACGTGGCCATCGCGGCGATAACGGGCAAAAGCCGGTGTTTGTCCAAACTCGGCCGATTCAATGAAGCGATAGAGCAATGTCAAAAGGCCGCCTTTGCAGCATCGGCCGAGGGCGCGGACCCGGCCTTGCGCCCCATCATCGAGAACGCCCGGTTGCTCCTGTTGTCCCTGCTCAAACAATCCGGCCCATCGCCGCTGAACTCCAGGATTTTCAATCAAACCATCACCGCGTTGATTGGCGATCTCTACAATCCCGCCGGTGACCGCGCCATGCTTCCGGCGAACCAAAACCTTTTCATCGCGCGAAAAGTCCTCGAGGCGCTGCAAGGTCCATTTCGCTTTGATGACGCCAGGGCAAAGGAACAGCTCGAAAAGCTCGCCGCTGCCGAAGAACTTTCCATTTCCGCCGCCGAAACGCTACGCCCTTACGCCGGTGTATTCGACGGCTGCTTTCAAACTGACCTCGGCCAGAAACCGGTCTATGGCCTTCGTCACCGGATTCAGTCGTCAACGTTGCTGGTGCTGCTGTCCGATACAGGCATGGCCTCGATCCTCTCCGGCTACCACGACGCATTCAGCGGCTCCGAGTCAACTTATCGGATACTGAACACCCTGGATGGTTTTGTGGCGGGCACATCCCAACCGCCGGGCTCTCCTTTTACCGTTGCGGCCCTGCCCGATGGTTTTCCCGGCTGGAAGGCCGAATTGTATTTCCAGGGAAGCGATGTCTTCAAGAAAGCAGCCGACCGGCAAATCGCGGTTTACGCGTGGACCGGCTTTCTGGTGATACTGCTGATTCTGATCGCGGGCGGTTTCGCAACGCGCGCGGTCGGCCGGCAAATCCGGCTGAACGAAATGAAGAACGACTTCATCGCCACCGTTTCGCACGAGCTCAAAACGCCGCTGTCCTCGATGCGCGTCCTCGTTGACACCCTGCTCGAAGGCAATGTCCGGGATGAGGCGCAGGCCAATGAATACCTGCGTTTGACCGTGAAGGAAAATGAGCGCCTCAGCCGGATGATTGAAAACTTCCTGACCTTCTCGCGGATGGAAAGAAACAAGGTGGCGTTCACCATCGTTGACGCCAAACCCGCCGCGATAGCCAGCGATGCCATTGAGTCGGTCAAGACAAAATTCGCCACGCACGACTGTCATCTGGCCGTTGATATCGCGGACAACCTGCCGGAAATGCAGGCCGACCACGACGCGATTGTCACTGTCCTCGTCAATCTTCTCGACAACGCCTGCAAATACACCACCGACGACAAGCGGGTATCGCTTCGAATTTTTCCCGACGATGGGTATGTCTGCTTTGCGGTTTCCGACAATGGCATTGGCCTGGCCCGAAGACATATTCGCAGGATTTTTGACCGCTTCTACCAGGTGGACAGTTCTCTGACGCGAAAAGCCGAGGGTTGCGGACTGGGCTTGAGCATTGTCAAATTCATCGTTGATGCCCATAAGGGAAAAATCACCGTCGAAAGCAAACGAGGCCAAGGGAGCACCTTTACTGTCAGGCTGCCCATCGGCCAGGGAAACGGCAATTGAAAGGAATTGACACATGGAAACCGTGCTCATCATTGAAGACGACCCGACGATGTTGATCGGGTTGAGAGACAACTTCGAGTTCAAGGGTTACAAGGTGCTCACCGCCGCCGATGGCGAGAAAGGGTTGAAGGCCGCGCTGAACTCCAAACCCGACTTGATCATCCTCGACATCATGCTGCCCAAGATCAACGGCTACGAGATCTGCCGGCTGATTCGCGAAGAGAAACTCGCCATGCCGGTCATCATGTTGACCGCCAAAGGCGAGGAATCGGACATCGTGCTCGGCCTCAACCTCGGCGCCGACGATTACGTCACCAAACCGTTCAGCATAAAAGAACTGCTCGCCCGCGCCGCCGCGTTTCTGCGCCGCGCGAAAAAAGAGGTTCAGGACGCCTACGAATTCGGCGGCTTGCGGCTCGACATCTCCGCCAGACGGTTGACCCGCAAGAACAAGGAAATTGAATTGTCACCCAAGGAATTCAATCTGCTCGAATACTTCGTCAAGAAACCGGGCCGGGCGTTGACCCGCGACGAGATTCTCAATGCTGTCTGGGGCTATGATTGTGTGGTGACCAGCCGCAGCATCGACCGGTTTGTCACCACGCTGCGGAACAAAATCGAGCCGGACCCCGCCCGGCCCATTTTCATTCACACCATCCGGCAAATTGGCTACCGCTTCGAGCCGCCGGAACAAAAACCTTGACCAAAAACAATTTCGCCAACGGTGCGAGGGGGGCGGGAGGAACTAAAAACCGGAAGTCAGGCAGCTGGCTTACGGTTTTGAATCCGTCGTTGCCGTCGGCAGACGGCGGCCATCTTCTCAATCGGCGATCGGCCGACCGCCCAAGGTTGACACGAATTTCACGAATTCACACAAATTGAAAGCCTGAAAGGCTGACAGATATTAATTGCATGACAAAACTTTGTCCCACGTGGGACAAAGTTTTGTAAGTGGATCACGCGCGCGAAACAAACGAAGGCCAGACCGCGTTCTTGCCAAGCAATTGTTCGATGCGCAGGAGCTGGTTATATTTTGCCAGACGATTCGTGCGACTCAAGCTGCCGGTCTTGATCTGACCGCAGTTCGTCGCCACGGCGATGCTACTTGAGCTTGTTGACCGCGCCTTCAGGATGAGCAGGCACCAAACGTCGGCGGGTGCAGTCCATCAGCAAATCCATTTTCTCCAGCAACGTCTGGCCGATCAACACTTCATCACCCAGGATCAAAGCATCATCGCTGGAACGGCGGTGCATGATCTCGAAGCGCACACCATCAGCAATGCCCACCTCGTTCTTACGGCCATCCGCAAGTTCGACCGTCACCTGGTCATAAGGTTTTATCCCCAACCGCTCCAGCAGCGGGGCCGGAATACATGAACGTACCGCGCCAGTGTTCACCATCGCATCGGCTTCGACATTTCTGACCTGATCGGGCAAAAGCTGTCCCGCAGCCACCGCTGCCTGGTCGGCTACGTTGCTCAACTTCACTTTGATTCTGACTTCGCCCATGTAAGGCTTTGATTGTTCTTTGAGTTCCATGGTCGGAATCTAACTCTCGCCACGGGCGAACACAAGCTTACCGCCCCTTCGGCAGCGCGCTGGTGCCGGCGTAAACCGCGTTCCTGCCCAGCAATTGCTCGATGCGCAACAGTTGGTTGTATTTCGCCAGACGATCCGTGCGGCTCAAGCTGCCGGTCTTGATCTGGCCGCAGTTCGTCGCCACGGCGATGTCCGCGATGGTCGCGTCCTCGGTCTCGCCGGAGCGATGGCTGATGACGGCGGTGTAGGCGTGGGTTTTGGCCAGTTCAACGCAATCCAAAGTTTCGGTGAGCGAACCAATCTGGTTCACCTTCACCAGAATCGAGTTGGCCACGCCCATTTCGATGCCTTTACGCAGGAATTTGGGGTTGGTGACGAAATTGTCGTCACCGACGAGTTGCACTTTGTCGCCGAGTTTGTCGGTGAGCTTTTTCCACGTCGCCCAATCACTTTCGCCGCAGCCGTCTTCGATGGAAACAATCGGATACTTCGCCACGAGTTTCGCGTAAAAACTCACGAGGTCGTCACCGCTGACGGTCTCGCCGGTACTTTTCTTGAAGGTGTATTTGGCATTGCCGCTGTAAAATTCAGACGCGGCCGGATCGAGTGTGAGATAAATGTCCTTGCCCGGCTTGTAGCCGGCATCCTTGACGGCTTGAATGATGGTTTCCAGCGCCTCTTCCACGCTGCCCAGTTTGGGCGCGAACCCGCCTTCGTCGCCGACGGCGGTGCTGCAACCCTTCTTTTTCAAAACGGATTTCAGCGCGTGAAACGTTTCGACAATCGCGCGCAGCCCCTCGCTGAACGTCGGCAGGCCGAGCGGCATGATCATGAATTCCTGAAAATCAATCGGGGCATCCGAGTGCGCACCGCCGTTGATGACGTTGGCCATCGGCACGGGCAGGACTTTCGCGTTCGGCCCGCCGAGGTAACGGAACAATGGCTGGTTCAGCCCGGCGGCGGCGGCCTTGGCATTGGCCAGCGAAACGGCGAGAATGGCGTTCGCGCCGAGCTTCGACTTCGTTTCCGTGCCGTCGAGCTTGAGCATCGTGGCGTCCACGGTCAGTTGATCGAATGGGTCAAGACCGATGAGTTTGGGCGCGATGACGTCGGTGACATTCTTGACGGCCTTCTGCACGCCCTTGCCGCCGAAACGTTTTTTGTCGCCGTCGCGGAGTTCGATGGCTTCGTGTTCGCCGGTGCTCGCGCCGCTGGGCACTGACGCGCGCCCGAACGCGCCGCAGCATAACGTCACATCAGCTTCCACCGTGGGGTTACCGCGCGAATCGAGGATTTCGCGCGCCTGGATATCAACAATTTTGCTCATAATTTATTTTTAAATTTTCCAACTTCAAAATCCGAAGCGGATATCATAAAAGTTGCGCGCGGTGAGTCAAGAAAGCGATGCGGCTCTGTCGCGTAGTTTTCACCGGCGCCGGAAGGAAGAGGCAAGGCTTAAAGCCCTCACGGCCCCAGCAACGCGCGATAAAACCGGTGGGTGCAGGTAGCGCTGTCTGGGTCAATGAAATCGTAAAACATCACGCTGTTGGTTTGCAGCGGCGTCCACGCGTTCAAATTGGTCGAGCCTTGGATGATGTAGCTTTGCCCGCTGGTGCCGGTGACGCGGAACCGGAACAGCTGGTTGGTCAACCATGCGCTTCGCGTCAGCTTCAGGCTCGCCGCCGGATAATAATTCGACTGGCTGTTCCAGTGCGCGATGAATTGCGCGGGTTTATCGCCGGCAAGGTTGAACCGGCCGCCGACATAAACGTCGTCGCCGGCAGCAGCGATGCAATCGCCGATGGCCAAAGCGGTAGCGGTGCTGGCCAGGCAGCTGCCCATTGCCGACCAGCTTGAGCCGTTCCATACGGCGACGTTGGTGGCCAGAATGCCGCCGGCGTTCGTGAAATTGCCGGTCACGTAGACGTTGTTGCCGGAGACGGCAATGCCGTTGACCGTGGCGGCGCTGCTTGTGCCGATGAGGCCGGTCCCGAGTGCAGACCAGCTTGTCCCATTCCATTTGGCGATGCGATTGGCCGTGATACCGCCGGCGTTGGTGAAAGTTCCGCCGGCGTAAAGCTGCCCGTTGGCATAGGCGAGCGCATTGACTTTGCCGAGGGCAATCCCGGAACCGAGCGCGTGCCACAAACCGTCGCCGTAATCGTAATAAGCGACGTTGGTGGCGGAAACGCCGCCGACAGAATAAAACTGTCCGCCGAAATAAACTCTGTTGCCGCCATCATAAGCAATGGCGCTGACGATGGCATTGGTGCCGTCAACACCTCCGCTACTATACCAGGTGTTATAACCCCGCACAGCCAGGCCTTTGGAGGGATAAATGTAGGGAGCAGCAAGGACAATGTTTGTGAACGAACCGCCGACCCAGAGGTAGCCGTAGTTATCCACCGCCAGCGCGTTGACGATGTAATCGAACCCGGAGTCGAGCGGATACCAATTATTACCATCCCATTCGGCAATGCCGCCAACGCCGGTGTAGGCGCCCGCGTTGGTGAAGTTCCCGCCCGCGTAAACATACGTTCCGTCCGTGGCGATGGCATAGACGCGGGCGGAACTGCCGAACCAGCCGGAAACTCCGCCACCCAGGGGATTCCAATTGGTGCCGTCAAAGCGCGCGATGCAATTGGCGTTGGTTTTTCCCGCCGTGCTGAACAGTCCGCCGGCGTAAATTCCGCCGGCAATCGAGCCGGACGCGGGGATGTTGCAGAGGCTTTGCACAAAATTGATCGAAGGCGACATGCCCTTGCTGGTGTCGCCGCCGAGGCTCCACCAATTCGCGCCGTCCCAGCGCGCGACGTAGGCCGCGCCGACCATGTCGCCCGCGCGGTCGAAACCGCCCGCGACGAACAATTGATTGGAGTACCAGAGCAGCTTGTTGGCCTGCCCCAATCCGTATTGGAAATAGTGCAGTCCGCCGCCAAGCTGCTTCCAGGTCGTGCCGTTGAACGATACAATATTCGTCCCGGGGATGCCGCCGATTTGCGTGAAGATGCCGCCGACATAGAGATTCGTGCCATCGGTGGTCATATCATAAACCCCCTGGTTGGCGCCGCCGCCCGGAACCGCCGACCACGCGCTGCCGTCCCAGCGCGCGATGTTGGTGAAATGCAACGATGTATTGGTAAAGCTGCCGCCCGCGTAAAGGTAACCGCCGTAAAATTGCAGCGCGCTCACCGTCCCGTTGAAGGGATTGCCCATCGCGTGCCACACGCTGCCGTCCCAATAGGCGATGTTCGTCATACTGGACGTTCCCGAGTAGGAGAAATTTCCGCCGGCATAAATATTATTCCCCTGAAATTCAAGGCAATCCACGTAGCCGATGAGGTAATAGCCGGTGCCGCCCAGTCCCTGCCCCAGGGCAAAATAATTGGTGCCGTTCCAGCCGATGATGTTCGTGGAATTGATGCCGGCCGTTCCGGAAAAGGCGCCGCCAAAATAGAGGTTGCTGCCGTGGCGTTTGACGGTCTCCGTCGCCCCTAAAATCCCAATGCCGGCCCAATTCGTGCCGTCCCAGCGCGCCGTGTTATTCGCTGTCGGATCATCGGCATTCGTGAAGATGCCGCCGACGTAGAGATAATTGCCGTCCGCCACCGCGCAAACGCCCGCGGGGCTGCTTCCCATCAAACCGCTGTTCAACTGGAACCAGTTGGTCCCGTCAAACCCGGCCACGTAATTCGCCTTGGTGTTGCCGGCCGTCGTGAAGAGGCCGGTCACATAAACCTTGTTGCTGATGGCGGCGATGCCCTCCGCCAGGCTGTTCACGCCCGGCGGCCCAAACTGATTATCCCAATGCTCGTCGCCGGAAACGGCACCAAACCCGGAAATTGATGAAAGCCACAAAATGGCTGAGATCATCCCGCATCCCGGGATTGACGGAAACAACGCCTGGATATTCATGAGTTCATTCGATTCAATTTCACAAAGTTTCTTTTTCTGATAGTAGTATTACCCTACCCAACTCTGTTTCGGGCTGCCAAGCAAAAAATGCCCTTCGGCGACAATGAATTGCACGCCGGAGTGCGAGTTGTCTCAACTCGCAGGTGCCATCTCCGCGCAAAACGATTCGTAAATATTTCCCAGACTGGAGGTTGCTTCCGGACGTGCTGCGGCTTGGGACAAGCCGCGCGCCGCGTTACAAATTCCGTTCCAAAATATACTTCCCCGCCCGCCGGGCGCGGAATAAAGTTCAATACCAGTGAACCCGATTCAACCTATGACAGCAACGCCCCGGGAAATCAACGTGGTCGAGCCGGTCAGCCCGGCGCTGGAACACGTGAAGCGGATGTTGTTCCAGCCGTTCGACCTCGGCAAATGGTTCATCATCGGCTTTTGCGCGTGGCTGGCTTATCTCGGCGAGGCCGGTTCCGGTTCCGGCGGCGGCAACTACAACTTCGGCAACCATTCGCACCGGAACGGGGCTGATTTTCGCCACGCCCTCGACCAGGCCCGGGACTATCTGTTGAACAATCTGGACTGGATCATCCCGCTGGCCGCCTTCCTGATCGTCGTTGTTTTGGGACTGGGATTGCTCTTTTTATGGCTTAACAGCCGGGGCAAATTCATGTTCCTCCACTGCGTGGCGCTGAACCGGGCGGAAGTCACCGAACCGTGGAACAAATTTGCGCCCGAGGCCAACAGCCTGTTCTGGTTCCGCCTCGTGCTGGGACTGGCGGGGATGGTCCTGACGCTGCCGCTGCTGGGGATCATCGCCGTCATGATTTTGAAAATGATTTACCGCGGTGAACCGGACGTGGCCGGCATCATGACGGCCATCGGACTCGGACTGGCGCTTTTCCTGGTGGCGATCGTCTTTGCCATCATCAAAAAATTCACGGTGGACTTTGTCGTGCCCATCATGCTGTTGCGCCGGTCCAAATGCCTGGCGGCGTGGAGGGAATTTTACGGCCTGCTAACCGCCCACTTCTGGCTGTTCGTGCTGTATATCCTGTTCCAAATCGTCCTCGGCATGGCGATTGGCATATTGATTGTGATGGTGGTGCTCGTGACCTGCTGCTGCGCCGGTTGTTTGATGCTGCTGCCATACTTGGGCACGGTGCTGCTGCTGCCGGTGCTGGTATTCAAACGGGCGTATCCGCTTTATTTCCTGGCGCAGTTCGGCCCGGAATATGACGTGTTCCCGCCCCCGCCCCCGGCATCGCCAGGATTGCCGCCGATGCCGGTCGCACCGCCAGCGATGTAAACCGGCTTTGCGATTGCCAAATCGCCGGGTTAAATATGGTAGCGTGCCTCTCTTCACTCAAACCATGCCAGCTTTGACTTGTTGGTGAAGTAGAGCAGTCCCAGCAACCGCATTTCAACGGTAATCCCATAGAGGCTGATAAACGCGCTGATAACTGTTGGCAACATGGGGATCCCGGTCAATTCAAGCAGCATCCGGCTGCCATGCATGATCGCAATGACCATCAAAAAAATCCCACAGGTGGTCAGATAGGGCAGCGGAACCTTTCCGATGCCGGAAAAAATGATGATCGGATTCAGGCCGGCAATGCCGTCGGCGAGGCACACGGTCAAAATGGCCATCGGCAGGCAGAAAAGCCCCAGAAACAGCAGCGGCACACCGGCCAGCGGCGAGACCAACAGCATGACCGCGATGCCGGGACCCAGACAGAGGAACCAGATGACGCCAAACCGAAAAAAGGGAATCGCCAGATCGTCCCAAAAGCCTGATATCTCCGGCCAATCGGGCATTTTCTCCTCGCCTTGGGAAGAGGCCTGGACAATGTTTTGCATGAACGCAAACAGATAGCCGACACTCATGATGAGACAAAGCCAGTAAGCCAATCCCATAAATCCCGCAAACTTGAAGTAGGACAAAACCCAACGCCCGCCATCGAGGAGGCTAAAAACGATCGTTCCGCAAACCAGCAGAATTGCGCCATCCTTCTTGAGGGGATAGGAAAATGCCTCCCGCCAAAGGGCAAAGAAGTTGGTGGGGGCCGGGGTCATAAGGCGCGTGTATTCGGCAACGCTCATACAACTGCCGCCGCACCTGGGGCACGCGCGAAAAAACTGTCCGCCCACCCGGGTGGTTTTCACACAAGCCGTGCAGAACGCGCCGCCGCATTTGACACAACACCACTTGGCGGCAGCCTGGGGATGCTGGGCGCACACGCCGGTGTTGACGGCAACCGGAATGCCGGCGGGATTTGCCGCCGATGGGGTCACGCCCGCACCCGCGCCCGAAGACGGTCCGGCAGGAATGTCTGCCGGTTCCGTGACGGGGTCGTCCTGACAGACCATGGGCACCGTTCCCAGACACAAGACCTGTCCGGGATGAAGCACCGCCTGTTGAATGGGTTGTCCGTCGAGAAAGGTCCCGTTGGTGGAGTTCAGATCCTGCACGGTGATGACGCCGTCCTTTAGTTCAATCTGGCAATGATGGCTGGAAACGGAATCGTCGCTGATTTGAAAATCGTTGTCCGCGACCCGTCCCAGCCGGTTCAATCCCGGTTTGAGCAGGATCTCCTGCAAACCGTGCGGACTTCCTTCCATGCGCAGCCGCACCATAAATCCAGTGGATTGAATTTATCTGATGGTTGACCTTCGACTTTCAAAACAAGGCTAAAGAACCAAACCGTTGCGGTCAATTCATTTTGACAATCCCCGGCACCTTTGTTACACGGGCGTTCTGTGAGCGCACTGCTGGTCATCTACGATGGATTCGCTTTCCTGGAAGGTGAAGAAGAGCAGGCGCTTCCCGGCCGCTTCCGGTTCACCTTTGGCGACCTTCAATTTGAACACGCGTCCGGCACCTTGGAACTGCCTTTGTCCCGCCTGATCCTCGACCAGAATTCCGCCGGCAACCTGGTTTTTCACGATGCCGGAACCGGTTGGTGGATCGAATCCGCGGACGGGCGGATTTTGAACGATGTTTTTCTCCTCCGACAGGCGCACCTCCGCGCCCAGGCGCGCGAATTGCGCGAACGGCGCGAAGGAAATCGCAGTCTCAAATACGCGCTGATATTTTTGGCTGGTTTTGTCGGTTTTTTTTTCATCGGGTGGTTGCTGGTAAAGGCCGCCGCCAATTCCCTGGCCAATCACGCCCCCGTTGCGTGGGAAGAACACCTGACGGACAAGGTCATTGCCGAACACCCCAAGCTGTTCATCATCGATACCAATGATGCCCGCATTGGCGTGGTCGCCCAGTTGGTGGCGCGCCTTGCCGCCGCCCTGCCGCCGGCGGAGCGCCGTTATCAATTTCAGGCCGCCCTGATTGACCGGCCTGTGGTCAATGCCTTTGCCCTGCCGGGCGGGAGGATCTTTGTCTTCACCGGCCTGCTGGACCGCGTCCAGAAACCGGAGGAACTGGCCGGCGTGCTCGCGCACGAAATGGCCCATGTCACGCAACGGCATGGCCTGCGAAAGCTCATCGCCGGCGGCGGACCTTATTATATCCTGCGGCTGTTTGTCAGTGACCAGCAGGGAGTATTGTCCGCCATCAGCGCCGGCTCCCAGTTGCTGGTCAATCAGTATTATTCGCGGGACGTGGAACACGAAGCGGACACCATCGGATGGCATTACTTGATGGCGGCCAACATTGACCCGCGCGGCTTGGCCGATTTTTTCCGACTTCAGACGGAAGGTGAAGCCGCCACCACCATCCCTGAAATGTTCCGCAGCCATCCCGCCACCAGCGAACGCATCGCTTCTCTGAACCGGCTCTGGGAAAAGAGCGAACGGAAAAGCGGGTTTGTCCAATTGCCGGCCTGGAATGGCAAATCATGAATCAAAACCTTGCCGGCACGAAACCGATTTCCGGTTGCCAACCCACGGTTCGCCCGCTATCAATCCACCCGGCAATGGAGTTTGCACTCCCATCATTGGAAAACCGCGCTACCCCGAAAGCTTTCGGGGCTGACCATTTCAGCGTTGATGCTTCCTGCCAACCGATGTCGCTTCCGCAAAGGAATTTTATGTCCGCGCAACCACGGATGGCCATCGGTCGCACGGTCATTGCCCTGGTCCTGTTCTCGTTGTCAATTGCCGGCGTCGGAGCCGGGCCAGCGACGAACACAGACCTCCCCGCTCCGTTGAGCTACAAGGCCGATTGGCGCTGGGTGAAAGGCGCGGTTTTTGTTCCGACAAAATATGTGAACGAAGCCCAGCAATGGGACGAATACGACCCGGTCATCAATGATCGCGAACTTCATTATGCGTCCGTTTATGGGTTCAATTGCGTCCGGGTTTATCTGCATCACTACATTTACCTGAAAAAGAAGGATGCCTTGCTCAAGGACATCGAGGATTTTCTGACCCGGGCCGACAAGTATGGCATCAAAACGGAATTTGTCTTTTTCGATGATTGCTGGAACCAGCCGGAGGCGGCGCTGCTCGCGCCGGATTACAAGTATCCCGCGCCCATCGTTGGCGTGCATAACAGCCGGTGGCTCGTTTGTCCGGGTGAACAGGTGCAAAAACATTACGCGGAAAACCGGGACCGGCTCAAGGCCTACATCCAGGACATTGTCAACGCGCACAAAGATGACAAACGGATTGCGTTTTGGGAGACCTACAACGAACCCAATAAATCGCCGGAAACCAAACAATTGTTGAAGGATGCCTATGATTGGATTCATGAGACCGGCACAACGATTCCGGTGACGGCGACCGGCCGCGGGTTCGCCGGCGAACCGTATTCTGATTTCAAATCCTGGCACGAGTATGGCGGTTATGATTATACCGGCACGCCGGATTCATTGAACACCGAATGCATGAACCGCCGCGAACAAACGGTTCCCGGCATTGTCGAACATTTCAAAGACAAGACCGGGTTTATTCTCTGGGAGTTTGGCATCGGGCGGGACAACTGCCGGTTCACCTGGGATGAAAACCGCGAACATCCGCGCAAAGATGAAACTCCGAAACCCTTCCACGGAGTTGTTTATCCTGACGGCCATCCTTGGTCGGTTGATGACGTCAAGGCATTGCTCGGAGCGAAAGGCTTTGCGAACGCCCCGCTGTTTGCCGTGGAATATTACAAGGATGCAAACTTTGCCGAACTGGCTAAAAAATCCGTCACGCCCATGATTGACTTTGATCTGGGCACGGAACGAGGAACCGGGTCGCCCGATGCATCAGCCGGTGTTCCGGAGGAGAATTTCTCCGCGCGTTGGACCGGAACGATTCTGCTGCCGGCCAGTGGAACCTACACTTTCTATGCCGATGGCGACAATCGGGTGAAGTTGTTTGTGAATTCCAAATTGCTGCTGAACAAGAAAACCCCGGGGCGTGATGAAGTTGCTGAAACGATCACCCTGCCCGACAACCAGCCGGCTGAAATCAAGATTGAATACGTCCATGCCACCGGCGATCCGACCCTTCATGTGGCCTGGTCCGGCCCGGGCTTTGATAAAAAAGTCCTGACCCCGGTCAAGGCTGCGAGCGCACCCTGATTCCGGACCTTGGCCCAAGCCGGATTCTGGTTGCGGGCCGGATGCCGATAGGATAACATTTTTCCCGGCAATGGAGTTTGCCGTCCCGGCATGGGAGAACAGCCTGACTGTTTCAGCGCTAATGACTCCTACTGATGTCCGTTGAATTGGTGGACATTGGCAGGAGTATTTTTATGGAACACGTTTGGTATGTGGCGGCCATCTGGATGGGACTGGCGTTCGCGGCCAGCTTGATTTCCATTCGCGTCGGCATTTCCGTGGCGCTCATCGAAATCCTGCTCGGCGTCTTCGCGGGCAACATTCACTTCGCCGGCGGCCAGCACATTTTGCAAACGACCGATTGGGTCAATTTTCTGGCGATGCTGGGCAGCGGTGTGCTGACGTTCCTGGCGGGCGCGGAAATTGATCCGGTCTCATTGCGCGCCAATCTTCGCGCCAGCATGACGATTGGTGTGCTGTCGTTTTTGCTTCCGTTTGTCTGCGTGTGGCTGTTCGCGCAATTCGTGCTCGGCTGGCCGTTGCCTCAGGCGCAAATCGCCGGCATTGCGTTGTCCACCACGTCCGTCGCCGTCGTTTACGCGGTGATGATCGAAGGCGGTTTTGGCCAAACCCCGCTCGGCAAAACGATTCTGGCGGCGTGCTTCATCACGGATTTGGGCACGGTGCTGGCGCTCGGCTCACTTTTTGCCGACTTCAACCTCTGGCTGCTCGTTTTCGTGGCGGTGACGGCGATGGTGCTTTGGTTCATGCCCAAGTGGACCCAGTTCATCATCACCAAACTCGGCGCAACCCGCGTGAGCGAACCGGAGGTGAAATTCATCTTCTTCGTGCTGTTCTTTCTCGGCGGCCTCGCGTCCACGGCCAAAAGCGAAGCGGTGTTACCCGCGTATCTGGTCGGCCTGGTCGTCGCGGGCGTGTTTTTGCGCGATAAAACACTCGTTCACCGGATGCGGAGCATTGCGTTCACGATCTTCACGCCATTTTACTTCATCAAAGCCGGCCTTTTCGTTTCGCTGCCCGCGTTGTGGGCGTCGCTGGGACTTATTGCCATTTTGTTGCTGATAAAAATGGTGACGAAATTCATCGGTGTCTGGCCGCTCACCAAGGTCTTTTACATGCGCAACCGTGAGGCCAATTACACCACATTGCTGATGTCCACCGGCCTGACCTTCGGCACCATCTCCGCGTTGTTCGGCCTCCAAAACAAAATTATAGACCAGACGCAATACACCGTGCTGGTAACGGTGGTGATTTTGAGCGCGTTTGTGCCGACGCTCATCGCGCAAAAATTTTTCCAGCCGACGATTGAAACGATGGTCGAATGGGGCAAAATTTACAGCGAACGAATTAACAACAAAAATCCGCGCTAACCGGCGCAAACTGAAAAGTGAGGCGTTATGTTCAAAAAAATTCTCGTGGGTTACGACGGCTCCAAAGGCGGCAAGGCCGCGCTCCAGCGCGCGGCGGTGCTGGCCAAAGGATTCAACTCTGACCTCGGTGCCCTTTGGGTGCGTGAGTTGCTGCCGCGCCACTCCGACCTGCCCGGCGAATATGAGGAGGAGGCTGAAGCGGCGGACGATTACTTCAAGGAACGTTCGCGGGAAATCCAGGAGGTGGCGGCCGGACACGGTATTCCCATCCGCTGCGAAACGCGCCGGGGCCACGCGGCCAAAACCATTTTGCGCTTTGCCGACGAAGGCGGTTACGACTTGATTGTCGTCGGACACAGCGACCATTCCGAGTTGTGGGGCCGCCTGCTCGGCGACACCGCCGACCGCATCAGCGACCACGCGCATTGCAGCGTGTTAATCGTCAAACAATAGAATTTATGATCAAAATCGAAAAAATAAGCGCACAGGAAATCCTCGACTCGCGCGGCAACCCGACTGTCATGGTCAGCGTCGCGCTTAACAATGGCATCACCGCCACGGCCTGCGTGCCGTCCGGCGCGCCCACCGGCATCCGCGAAGCCGTCGAACTCCGCGATGGTGACGCCAAACGCTACGGTGGCAAAGGCGTGCTCAATGCTGTCGCCAACGTGAACAAAATCATCGCGCCGAAACTCAATGGCAAATCGCCACACGCACAGAAGGAGATTGACGAGTTGATGTGTGAATTGGATGGCACCGAAAACAAATCCAAGCTTGGCGCGAACGCGATGCTCGGCGTTTCGATGGCCATCTGCCGCGCGGCCGCGTTGGATTCCGGTTTGCCGCTTTACGCCTACATCCGCAAGTTGCACGGCGTCAAAGCCGACGCTCCCTACGTTCTGCCCGCACCGCAAATGAACGTGCTGAACGGCGGTGCGCATGCGACGAACAACGTGGACTTTCAGGAGTTCATGCTCTTTCCCATCGGTGCGCCGACGTTCGCCGAGGCGCTGCGCTACGGCGCGGAAACGTTTCACACGTTGAAGAAGCTCCTGCAGAAGCGCGGCCTGGTAACTTCAGTCGGCGATGAAGGCGGCTTTGCGCCGAATCTCAAGACGAACGACGAAGCCGTGGAGGTGATTGTGGAAGCCATAGAAGCTGCTGGTTACAAGCCCGGCAAGGACATCGCCATTGCCCTCGACCCGGCCGCTAGTGAGTTCTACGACGACGGCAGCTACGTATTCAAAAAGTCCGACAAATCGCGCAAGACTCCAGCACAAATGGTCGAGCTTTATGGGGAATGGGTGAAAAAATATCCCATCGTTTCGCTCGAAGACGGCATGGGAGAGGAAGACCGCAATGGTTGGCTGGCCATCACCAAGGCGCTGGGCAGGAAACTGCAACTTGTCGGCGACGACAATTTTGTCACCAACCCGAAGATTTTCGCGGAAGGCATCCGCGCCGGGATAGCCAACGCCATTCTTATCAAGCTCAACCAAATCGGCACGGTCAGCGAAACTTTGGAAACCGTGGCGATGGCGCAAAAGGCCGGCTACGGCACAGTAATCTCACATCGTTCCGGTGAAACGGAAGATGCCTTCATTGCTGACTTCGCGGTTGGAACAAACGCGGGCCAGATCAAGACCGGCTCGCTCTGCCGCTCGGAGCGCATTGCCAAATACAATCGCCTGCTCGCTATCGAACAGGAGTTGGGAAAAAAGGCACGGTATGGCGGGATGCTGTCCCGAAGTGCCTGGCAATAATCTCTTGCCGGCAATGGAGTTTGCCGGGCCGCGCCTGCGGCAAACCGTCCCGAAGCATCGGGACTGATGACTCCTACCGAATCGGTAGTTTTGAAACGGTAGCGAGTCATGCAAGCGACAGCTTCAACCAACGATGTGAGACTCACAATTCCCTTCGTGGGTCGTGGAAGGGAAATTGCGCGGCTCCGCCAATTGCACAAGCAGCGCAAGCATGTGCTGATTCTTGGCCCGGAAGGGGTGGGGAAATCGGCGCTGGTTGAACATCTGCGCGATTCGCTTCGCTTGCGCGTCTGTCCGGCATCGGAACGTTTGCGTGAAATTTGCGAAGCGTTGGAGCGCGAGTTTGATTTGGAAGCCGGCGATCTCCATATTGTCCAGCGCAAGAATCGCCTGTTGAAGTTGCTCAAAGGAACGAAGCGCGCCGTGGTCTTTGATGGGGCAAGCTGGACGACACCCAAGCTGGGCAATTTCATTGAAAATGTCAGCGAGCGTGTGCCAGTGTGGTTGTGCGCGCGGTCGGAGCATTCGTGGGACATCGGCCACATCTGGCCGTTGCTGGTGCGATTCGAGCACGTGGAGTTGAAGCCGTTTCATCCCGGAGAAACCCAAATGCTGGTGGAAGCGGCCGTGCGCAGCGGGAGCGTGCCGGCAGACACGTTGAACATTGTTTCGTGGCTGCATCGTCGCGCGGCGGGAAACCCAAAGGTTTTGTGCGAATTGCTGAAGGAGATCGCGCGCGGCCACTACGACTTGAGCAATGCCCATGCGCTTCGGCTGCTGAACCTGGACCGACGCATCCACGAGCTGTTCCCGACGGCGTGAAATGGCCTTGAACGAAAACCATCAACGGCATCTGTTGAGCACGTTTCAATACGTGGACAACCTGCTTTCCGAGGCGGAGCACATCATGGCTTCCGCCGGGTCGGCATCGCCGTTTCAGGAGTATTCACAGGACACCACCCCCATTCAGCGCAAGGTGACGCACGATTATATCGTTCGCGTGCGCGAGGCCATGCGGCGCATCCTTGAAGAGTTAAAAGTTCCGCTGCGACCGCCGATTTCCGGCGCATTGTGGGCGGCGCGCGGCCATTTTAATTTTGCGGGAATTGCCATCGCCGAAATTGCGCCGGAGCACATGCGCAGCTACGGACTGCTTTCAGACGAAGACGCGCGGGCGATGGACCGCATCGTTGCAGAACTGAACGCGGAGTTGAATCGCATTCGCGACTATCTCGCCCAGGGAACGACAGCGGATTTACAGGCTCGCCTTCAGCGCCTCGAACAGACCCGCGATGAGGTCAGACTGTTGCGTGAATTGGATCGCATCATCACCGCGCACGGCCTGGTCGAATTTCGCAACGCGCTGGTGACGTTGCTGGACCGGATCGAAACCACATCCTTTGAAATTGGCGTTTTCGGGCGTGTCAGTTCCGGCAAGTCGTCGCTGTTGAATCAACTGTTGGAACAAAATGTTCTTCCCATTGGCGTGACTCCGGTGACCGCCGTGCCGACGCGAATCAGCTTCGGCCCGCAGCCGCAGGCGACCATCGAGTTTGCGGAAAGCAAACCGCAACTCGTCGAATTGTCGCGCCTGGCGGAGTATTCCACGGAACAGCAAAATCCGGCCAATGCCAAACACGTCACGCGCATTCACGTTCTGGTTCCGGCCAGGCGGCTGCGCGAAGGCGTGACGTTCGTGGACACACCGGGGCTGGGTTCACTCGCAACCACGGGCGCGGAAGAGACGGTGGCGTATCTGCCAAAGTGCGACCTCGGCATTGTGCTGCTCGATGCCGGGTCGGCTTTGAGCCACGAAGACCTCATCGTGGTGCAATCGCTCTATCGTGCCGGAGCCAGGGCGATGGTGCTCATCAGCAAAGCGGATTTGCTCGGGCCGCTGGACCGTCAACGCATGATGGATTATGTCCGCCAGCATCTGCTATCCGAAGCGAATCTCGATTTGCCGGTGCATCTGGTGAGTGTGATTGGCGCGGACGCGCAGTTTTGCGAAGAATGGTTTGAGAGCGAACTCAAGCCAATGCTGGAATCGCACCGCGAAGCGGCCTCCGCTTCGCTCAAGCGCAAGATTGGTTTGCTGCGGGAAGCGGTGATGGATGCGCTTCGGGTTCGCCTCGACGCTGCGTGCTCGCCAACCGGTAGGGCGCGTCACTCCGTGCGCGCCGGGGAGGATTTGCGGGACGGCGGCGCGCAGAGGACTGACGCGCCCTACCAAGAAATTGACAGTTGTTTGACGCAAGCCGCCGCGGCGTTGCGCGGCGCGAGCGCAATTTTGGAATCGGCTGAGAAGGAAGGGCAAACCCTTGGTTACAACACGCGGGGGCTTGCTCCATCCGCGCTGCAAGCGGTCGCAACCGACATCGCCTCCGCCTGGCTCAACGGCACGAATCCGGCCTCGGCTGCGGCTGGGATTTTCTCGGCGTCGTTGAACCGATTTCTGACGCAAGTGAGCGCGGCATTTGTTCAATCCGTCGAAGAAGTCCGAGGGCGGCTCGCAGCCACGCTGGAGCAAGCGCACGACGCCTCCGGCTCGCGGCGCGGGCCGCCGGAGGAATTGCCCAAGGCGGCAGGACTCCCCATTATGGATTCATCGCCGCTGGCGGCGCGGCTGACGTTGCGGAAGCCTACCCTGCTTCCGCTGCTAGGGCGGCGCGCGTTGCGGCATTTTGCCGAATCCAAAATTTCCGGGCAGTTGGAGAATTCGCTTTCTGAGTTCTTCAACCTCGCCGGCAAGCGGCTCGAACAGTGGCACAACAAGGCGCTCGCGGAATTGCGTGATGCCTTCGACGCCCGTGCGGGAGTTTATCGCGCTGTGCTCGCCCAAGGCCAGCGCGCAACGGCAGAAAACGTGAGTGAAGCCGACGTCACAAGAGATTTGTTCGCGCTGGAGAATTGGGAGTCTCCGCAGTAGCTCGTGCTCATGCTCGTCGGGTGCAAAGCAACACTGTATCTGCACGACCATCGGAGCGCGAGTTGTCCCAACTCGCAGCAGCTCCATTCGCGGAGAGCAGTTCATAAAAACTTTCCAACCCACTATTGCATTTGCTGGTGCTGCGGCTTGGGACAAGCCGCGCTCCAGATACAGTGTCCAACTGCGCCCATGCTCATCTGCGGCAATGAGACGGGCTTGCCAATCAGTTGAACAATGCTATTTTATGAGTGGCAATGGAATCTGCCTCCCGTCACGCGGGAAATCGCCTCGGGCTGATGACTCCTACCGAGCAAAGAAATGTAGCACGGTAGCGAGTCATGAAAATCCTGATTCTATCTGACATCCACGGCAATTGGGCCGCACTGCAAGCGGTATTGGCCGCCGAGCCGGATGCCGACCAAATCCTTTGCCTTGGCGACCTGGTCAACTACGGCCCGCAGCCGGCGGAATGCGTGGCGTGGGCGATGAAGACACTGACTTCCGATTGGCTGATACAGGGCAATCATGACCGCGCCGTTGCGCTGGACGAAGACCCGCGTTCTTCCGTCCCTTACATGGCACTCGCCGCCGCGACTCAGGGACTGAGCAAGCGGGTGCTCGCTTCTGAGATGAAGCAATTTCTTGCGGGGTTGCAGCCGCTACAGCGGTTTCAGTTGGATAATGCCATCTGCATCGCGTGCCACGCGGTGCCCTCGGAACCGCTGTACGAATACCTTCCTCCGAACAGCCCAGTGATACTCTGGGAATCTGAACTGAACGCCGTCAATTATCCCGATTTTCTGTTCGTGGGCCACACACATTTGCCGACGAAAACACAATTTCGCAGGACGCTCATCGTAAATCCTGGCAGCGTCGGCCAGCCGAAGGACGGCGATCCCCGCGCGGCTTACGCGGTATGGGAGGACGGCGAAGTTTCGCTTCGCCGGGCCGAATACAACGTGGAGCAAACCATTCGGGCGTATCGTGGCACGCGGCTTGAGCCGCATATCGTGGACACTCTGGCCGAGGTGTTGCGCACTGGCGGACATTTGCCATTGGACCAGACAGCTTACGAACGGCTGCGCACCTATATGCAAACGCATCCAGACCATCTCGGCGCGATTTTTTTCCTGCGGCAGGAGTTGACCCTGCGCGAGGGCCACGATCTGACAAAAGTCACGGATGCCGACCGGCCACAATGGTTGCTCAACTACGCCCGCGCTCTCGCGCAGCAGGGCGCGCGCCTGACCGACCTCGGCCCGTGGCGTTGGTGGACGGCGAGCCAGAGATTCAACCAGGCGCACGTGCGCGCCGAGTTGATCGAGCTTTTACATCAAGCCGTGGCGCTGGCGCAAGTTCTTGGCATGGATGCCGACGAAGTGTTCGACGCCTTTGTAAAGCAGCACTGCGCCAGCAGAACAATGACGGCGACAACTTCGGCCAATCGCGTTAAAGACCCGATCCAACATTCCGAATGAAAGACTATGATTCAAGTCAACGGACTTCTTGATCACGTCGCGGATCTGGTTGACCGGTTTCACCTGGTGAACCTGCGGCCGCAAATCGCCGCGTGCCAGCAGCAGCTTGGCGCGCCGGAGCGGATTGATGTGGCGGTGTTCGGGCGTTTCAAGGCCGGGAAAAGTTCCTTTTTGAATCATCTGGCCGGGCAGTCCGTTCTGCCCATTGGTGTGCTGCCGTTGACCGCCATCGTTACGCGCCTGCGCCACGGGCCAGTGGAGCGGGCGGTGGTGCGGTTTCTCGACGGCACGGTGAAGTCAATCCCGCTTGACGACATCGGCCTCTACGTGGGCGAGAACGAAAATCCGCGCAACATCAAGCAAGTAGCGAGCGTGGAAGTGGAGTTGCCGGCGCTGCAATCGTTCGCGCCGCTGGAATTCGTGGACACGCCGGGCCTGGGCAGCGCGTTCACGCACAACACCGAGGTCGCGCTGAACTGGCTTCCAAACGTGGGCGCGGCGCTGGTGGCCGTGAGCGCCGATTCGCCGCTGTCCGAGCGCGACCTGGACCTGCTCGATCAACTCCGCCGGCACACGCCCAAGATTGCTCTGCTGCTCACGAAGGCGGATTTGCTGACGGAGTCCCAGCGAGCCGAAGTGCGGGAGTTTCTGCGCCGGCAACTGGCTGAACACTGGGGCAATGGCGGCCTGCCGGTGTTTTTCTATTCCATCAAACCTGAGTTGCCGGAGTTAAAAACGGTTTTGGTGGAGCGTCTCCTCGAACCGCTTCGCCAGGATCGCGGGGCGGCGGCGGAGCAAATCTTGCGGCATAAACTCATCTCGCTCATCAGCCAGGCGCTCGACTATTTGCGCGTCGCGCTGGCGGCGGCGACCCAGGCGGAAGATTCGCGGCAGGCGTTGCACAACCGGTTGTTGGAAGAACGCGGGCAGTTCGACGCGCTGCGCGAGGAACTGCACTTGCTGGCGCACGACGTGGCCGGGCAGGCGCTGGAACAATCCGTGCAACGCCTGCAGCCGATTCGGCAAACGCTGCAAGCCAAAGTCACCACCGATTTGGAGGCGCAGTTGCAGCAATGGCGGTTGCGGCTGCCGCCACTGCTGGAAGCCTGGCGCGAATGGCTCAACGGTTTTCTGAGTTACGAGTTGAGCGAGGTATCGCAGGCGCAACGCGGGATGTTTTGCGAACCGTTGCACAAGGCGCGCGAACGGCTGACGCGCGCTCTTCGCGCTTTTCAGGACCGGCTGGCCGACCACGTCAAGGCCGCGCTGGGCGTGACTCTGACGCGGCGCGAGTTCGCCTTGGAAGTGCGCGAGCCGTCCGCCCCGCCGGTGAATGTGTCCTATGCCTTTGATGCGGCGTTTACCATGATTGGCTGGCTCATTCCGCTGATACTTTTCCACAAGCCGATCGAGCGCGTGCTGCTGCGCAAAGCGCGATGGGAAGTGGAGAAAAACCTGTCGCGGCTCGCGGCGGCCTGGCAGACGCGCGTCAGCGCCGGCGTTCAGGAGTTGCGACGGCAGGCCGAGCAATATGCGCTCAACGAACTGGCAACTCTGGAACAAATGCTGGCCCAGGGTCAATCCAACCAGCCGCAACTGGAACAGGCGATTGCTTTGTTGACCGAGGCGCTGGAGAAAATCCACAACCCACGAACTGAAACAGCTCGTCCATGATTTGGAGCAATTCCAGAACCGGCGGCGTGAGTGATTTACGAATTACGAATTACGAATTACGCGACTTGGAGAAAACCAAGGCCCTCGTAAATCAAAAATCGCAAATCGTAAATCCCAAAGATGGTTCGGTGATGCGACTTGTTCCGGCGGGCGAATTCATCGTGGGTTCAACACCGGAGCAGATTGAGGCGGCGCGGCTCATGGACATCGGCGGTCATGAATTCACGCTCCTGGACGAGTTGCCCCAGTTCCGCGCGCTCTTGCCTGATTTTTATCTGAGTGAGCACGCCGTGACTAATCAGCAATTTGCCGCGTTCCTTCGCGAAACCCGGCCTTCTCCCGAACAACTCAAGAATTTGGCTCCGGCGCTGGTACGAATCAGCGTTCCGGGCAGGGCGGGCAGTCCTCTGCCCGCCGCGAACGCGGTGAAGTCTTCGCTCATCAGCGCCGACGAACGGCGCGCACGGAGTGACGCGCCCTGCCTTGCCGAGCCGTATCAGGTCGCGCCCGGCTTTGAGCGGCATCCCGTCATCCATGTCTCGTGGTTCGGAGCGGAAGCTTATTGCCGTTGGGCTGGATTGCGTTTGCCAACGGAAATCGAATGGGAAAAAGCCGCGCGCGGCACGGATGGACGACTTTACCCGTGGGGCAACGAGTGGCGTGATGATTTTTTGCGTTGGGATGGAGACAAGCTTCGTAAATACGAAACCACCGCGCCGGTGGACGCCTATCCCGAAGGCCGTTCGCCCTATGGCATCTTTCAAATGGCGGGCAACGTGGATGAATGGTGTGCGGATTGGTATCAATGGGACGTTTACCGTCGTTATGCGACTGGCGATTTGCGTCCGCCGCCGGGCGGCGAGATGCGCGTGGTGCGCGGCGGGACATGTGCCGGTTGGAAGAAAATCCGCTTTCGTTGCGCGCATCGGCGTGGCAACGACGCGGCAATTGTCAATGTGCTCTACCCCGGCATCCGCTGCGCGTGCGACATTTCGGCGGTTAAAACGTGCCACCACCCTGTTGATGAGTAACTGCCCAACAGTTCCAGTTGAGACCGGCACGAGTGTTTCGGAGTTCGCAAAGGCGCTTGAGTCGGGCCGATGCCCGGTTTGTGCCTTGTTGCAGGCGGACGAGTTCCAAGAACTGTGCCGGTGGGTTGGGGGCAACGTGGCCGACGAAGGCAATCGCCGGCGGCTGGACGAAGCGGGCGGATTCTGCAATTACCACTTCTGGTTGCTGTGCGAGATTCACTCGCCTCAAAGCGGCTCGCTGGTTAACAATTACATCGCCGCAAAATTTCTCGATTTGTTGCGCGAAGAATCAAATGGTGGCGGACAGGTTCGCGCGCAATGGTTGCGAAACGCCGCGGAGAAGTGCCCGCTCTGCATCCATCTCGCCCGTCGCGAAGCACAGCACGTCCACGCGTTTGTGGATTGGCTTGAACAGCCACCCTCCTGGCAGGCATACGAAAATTCACGCGGATTGTGTCTGCCCCATCTGCTGCATTGTCAGCCGCTGATGGGAAATGAATCGCTTCGCAGACAGCTGGATCATTTTCAATCTGCGCAAATCGAACACTTGCAAAAAGAGATGCGCGAACTCGTCCGCAAATTCGAGTCGGGACAACGATGGGAGATTTCTCCCGACGAATGGGATGCCTGCAAGCGCATTATTGAAAAACTGGTCGGACGTAAAGGCACCGCAAATCCACCATGACCTTCTACTGCGCAACTGCGCCGCCAAGCCAAGGAACTGTTCGGAACGAACTGGCCACACTGGAACAAATGCTCGCGCAAACCAATACCAACAAACTGCAACTGCGTGAGGCCATCCGGGAACTGGAAGCCGTCCGGACGCAGTTGAAGTCTCCCTGATTCCTTGTCAAAGTAACCGCGCATGTCAACCTCAGTTGATTCCGCAAAAGGATCTCCGCCAAAATTCCGCTGGCTTAACCGCACCGTCCTCGGCATCGGGCTGGCGTCGCTGTTCAGCGATTGGTCGCACGAAATCGCCACGACGGTCCTGCCCGCGTTTCTCGCGTCCATGGGCGCGGCGGCGGCGTGGCTCGGCGTGATTGAAGGCGTCGCCGACGGCTTGTCCAGCTTCGCCAAGATGGCGTCCGGCTTTTACACGGACAAACTGCAGCGCCGCAAACCCATCGCCGTCGTTGGCTATCTCGTCACCGCGCTCGGCACGGCGTCTTTCGGACTGGCAACGGCGGCGTGGCACATTTTGATTTCGCGGTCGCTCGCGTGGCTCGGACGCGGCGTGCGCACGCCCGTGCGCAAGGCGCTGCTCGCCGCCGCTGTCACGCGCGAAACCTACGGTCGCGCCTTCGGCTTCGAGCGGATGATGGACACCATCGGCGCAATTGTCGGCCCGGCCACGGCTTTTGTTTTGCTCGCCGCGCTGCACCACAATTATCGCCGTGTTTTCCTGCTGACGCTCATTCCCGGTATTTGCGCCGCCGGAGTGATAGCGTTTCTGGTCCGGGAAAAGGAGCGTAAACCCGTGGCGCATGTCTCATTCGGCGAACGGCTGCGTTTGCTGCCGCGGCCTTACCGGAAATTTCTCGTCGCCGTCGGAATTTTCGGCGCGGGCGACTTCGCCCCCACGTTGTTGATTCTGCTGGCGACGCAAAAGCTCGCGCCGGCGCTGGGTCCGGCCATGGCCGCCAGCGTCGCGGTCGGGTTTTACGTGTTGCGGAACATTTATTACGCCGGGTTCGCCTACGTGGCGGGCGGGCTCGCGGACCGTTTCAAAAAGCAATTTGTGCTCGCGTTCGGTTACGCGCTGGCGGCGGTGATGGCGTTGCTGATTGTGGCCGCGCCGATGACCATCTGGCTGCTCGGCATTATTTTCATTCTCAGCGGCATGCATGTGGCGATTGGAGAAACGCTGGAAGACTCGTTCTGCGCGGAACTGGTGGGTGAGGAACAGCACGGCATGGCGTTCGGTGTGCTGGCCACCGTGAACGGCGTGGGCGATTTCCTGTCGAGCATCATCGTCGGCGCATTGTGGACGGCGGCGGGCACCAGCGTGGCGTTTGGCTACAGTGCGGTATTGTTTTCCCTCGGCGCCTTGCTGGTTTTGCAGACAAGACCGGCAACCACGGATGGACACTGATGAACCCAACGCGGCCTTTGGCCGCAACCACAGATTTTGGACTGCGGCGGGAATCCCTTAGAGCGGGAGCCGCGCCGCTTTTGGAAGCAACCGGCAGCACGGAAAGCGGTGTCGCCGCTGTCCACCCTCCGCAGTGCTGCTACGGAGGACGGGCGCTCTGCCACCGCAGTCCAAATCTTTGTCGTCCGTGCGCGAAGTTGCAGGATTGTATTACGGATAACTACTGGCCTTCGCTTGTTTCGCGTGTGTGATCCGCTTACAAAACTTTGTCCCACGTGGGACAAAGTTTTGTCACGTCGGATTAACGCCAAAAAATGCGCAGCGGCACGGTGGGCACGAGGTGTCGCGTTTGGTTGCGCTTTTTTGCGGCAAAGTTTTGTGTGCTTCGTGTTTTTCGCGGTTAAAATTGAATTGTCCCCGGCTCCATTTCACGGCAGTCTTATGGTTCCTATGCGACAGGTCAATCTTGGCATGATTGGCGGCGGCACCGTGGGCAGCGGCGTGTTTCACGCGCTCCAGCTCAACGGCGGCCTCATGGCCTCGCGCATCGGTGTCAAGGTCGCCGTCCGCAAAGTCGCCGTGAAGGCCTTCAACGAACCGCGGCCGTATCCGATTTCGCGTTCGCTCATGACGACCGACTGGCAAAGCGTCGTCAACGATCCGCAGGTGGACATCGTCACCGAACTGGTCGGCGGCACCGGCATCGCCCGGACGATGGTTCTTACCGCACTCAAGCTTGGCAAGCCGGTCATCACGGCCAACAAGGCGTTGCTGTCCGCGCACGGCGAGGAACTGTTTGCCGCGGCCAAAAAATACGGCGCGAATCTTTATTATGAGGCGAGCGTTTGCGGCGGCATTCCCATCATCAAATCGCTGCGCGAAGGGTTCGTCGGCAACCGCATCACGCACCTCTACGGCATCATCAACGGCACCTGCAATTACATCCTCACGCGGATGAAGCTGGAAGGCGCGGACTTCGACGCCGTGCTCGCCGACGCGCAAAAGCAGGGTTACGCCGAGACGCCGCCGGACCTCGACATTGACGGCCATGACGCCGCGCACAAAATCGGCATTCTGGCGTCGCTCGCACACGGTTTCTGGGTCAACCCGAAGAAAATCCACGTCGAAGGCATCCGCCATGTTTCCGCATTGGACATCAAATTTGCCGGCGAACTGGGTTACACGATCAAGCTGCTCGGCATTATCAAAACGGTCGAGGGTCGAGGGTCGAGGGTCGAGGGCAAACGCGGTTGCCGCGTCCAGGTTTCGGTTTATCCGACGCTCGTGCCAAACGCACATGTTCTCGCCAGCGTGAACCACGTCTTTAACGCCGTGTTTGTGCGCGGCGACATTGTCGGCGACACGCTGTTTTACGGACGCGGCGCGGGCAAGGACGCCACGGCCAGCGCGGTGCTCAGCGATCTGGCCGACGCGGCGCTCGACTTGAAGTCCGGCAGCAAACAACGCGTGCCGCCATTTGTGCCGCACGAATGCGCCGGGGCGGTTGTGCCGATCGAAGACGCCGTTTCGCAGTATTTTGTCCGGCTCAACGTTGTGGACCGTCCGGGGACGCTGGCGAAAATCGCCGCCATTTTTGGCGTGGCAAAAATCGGCATCTCGTCCGTGATCCAGCCGGAAGGCCATGAAGGCGGGAGTGTGCCGCTGATTTTCATGCTGCATTACGCCACCAACGGCGCGGTCACCGGCGCATTAAAAAAAATCAGCCAGTTGCCGGTCATCAAAGGCAAGCCGGTGATGCTGCGCGTGGAGAATTTTGAATGATTCTAAATTCTGGCTCCTGAATTCTGAATACTTTTAGAAAATGTCTTTGATTGTTCAAAAATATGGCGGAACGTCGGTCGGCAACCCCGACCGCATCAAAAATGTCGCGGCGCGCGTGGCCAAATATCGCGCGCGGGGCGACCAGGTCGTCGTTGTCGTTTCGGCCATGAGCGGCGTGACGGATAATTTGATCAAGCTGGCCAAGAAAATCATGCCGCTGCCGAATGAACGCGAGATGGACGTACTGCTCGCCACCGGCGAACAGCAGACCATCGCCCTCACGGCCATGGCGCTGCACGCGCTGAACGTGCCGGCCGTATCGCTCACCGGCCCGCAGGCGGGCATTGTCACCGACGTGGTCCACACCAAGGCCCGGATTCACAACATCACGCCGAAGAAAGTCCACGAGCTTCTGAAATCGGGCAATGTCGTCATCGTGGCCGGTTTTCAGGGCGAAACGCCCGAAGGCCAGATCACGACGCTGGGCCGCGGCGGTTCGGATTTGACGGCCATTGCGCTCGCCGCCGCGCTCAAGGCCGATCTTTGCCAGATTTACACGGACGTGGACGGCGTCTATACCGCCGATCCGCGCATTGTGCCGACCGCGAAGAAGCTGCCGGAAATTTCCTACGACGAAATGCTCGAACTCGCCAGCCTCGGCGCGAAGGTGATGCAAAGCCGTTCGGTTGAATTTGCCAAAAAATTCGGAGTGGTCTTTGAAGTCCGCTCCAGCCTCAATGAAAACCCCGGAACCATTGTGAAAGAAGAAACCAAAAGCATGGAAGGCATCGTCGTGCGCGGTGTCTCGCTCGACAAAAACCAGGCCAAAATCACGCTCGTCGGCGTGCCCGACAAACCCGGCGTGGCCGCGCGCATTTTCAAGGCGCTCGGCGACGCAACCGTGAACGTGGACATGATCGTGCAAAACATCAGTCACGGCATTCCCGACAAGGTCGGGACAACGGACATTTCCTTTACGGTGGACAAGCCGGATCTGCTCAAGGCGCAGAAGGTCATTGACGGCCTGAAAAAAGAACTCGGTCTGCGCAACGTGATCACCGCCGAGAAAATCGGCAAGCTGTCCATCTGCGGCGTCGGCATGAAGAGCCACACGGGCGTGGCCGGAAAACTTTTTGAAACGCTGGCCAAGGAAGGTGTGAACATTGACATGATTTCGACGAGCGAAATCAAAATCTCCGTTGTCATTGATCTGGCGAAGGGCGAGGCCGCGATGAAAGCCGTTCACGCGGCGTTTATCGGCTGATGCCGCCGCCCTGCCCTCCCACCGGCCAAAGTGAGGAGACATGAAAAGTTGCGAATACTGCGGAAAACAATATGCCGATGATGTCGTTGTTTGTCCGGTTGACGGGCAACCGGTCATCAATCCGGCGGAAAAACAAAGAAAGATCGCAGCCCGATCTGAAGCCGCTGGAACAGCATTCAACGTCATATTGGTTTCTCCCCTTTCATCCGCCGGCAAATACCGGATTTTTGTCGAACGGAGCGACCTGCTGTTCATTCAGGTTGAGGGCGGATCCAGATCCGTTTTGGAAGCGGCGGTTCCTTTCCTCGGTCCGGCTGGTGGTATAATTCCACTGACCCTGTGGCTGTTCAACAAAAGAAAAACCAAGGCGAAACATCAACGGCTTGAGGAGGGTGATCCGGGGGAATTGCTTCGCGAAAGTGAAAACAATTTCAAGTTGAACCTGGCCGAAATTCGCGACGCCGCCATCGAAGCCCCGGCCTTGTTTCAGAACAGCGGAAAGGCCGGGCGGCTGAATTTGGTCGTGCGGCACGGAGAGAAAATCAAGTGCGAGTTTGATAATGCCGCAGAAATCAACAAGGCGATTCATCTGCTCGCCCCGCTGTTGAGTTCGACTTTGAAAGTGAATGTGGAATGGAACGGCGAAAAACGTCGGTTTGAAAAGAAGAAAACGATTTGACCCGCCGAACCCAAACTGCTATCTTTACAACGTGAATCGCAATTTGAATCTGAATCTGCTGCTAAACGCGCTGCGTTGCCGCGCGGCGGTCGGGTTCTGATTGCGTTTGAATAATTTGAAAACCCCACTGCCAGACGGCGGTGGGGTTTTTGTTTTTAACCTCGAATGAACACGAATAGATACGGATTTTGGGTAGGGCGCGTCACTCCGTGCGCGCCGTTGGATTGTCATTGCTACGAGCGGCGGGCAGAGGACTGCCCGCCCCACCAATGGATCTGCATTTTATCCGTGTCCATCCGTGTTCATCCGTGGTTTAATTCCGTCAACGCCTGAGTTTATGCACAAACAACCGTCGAAAAAATACCGTCCGTTCCCGCCGGTCAGCCTGCCCGACCGGCAGTGGCCGAACCGCGTCCTCAAGCACGCGCCCGTCTGGTGCAGCGTGGATTTGCGGGACGGCAACCAGGCGCTCGCCGTGCCCATGAACATCGGCCAGAAACTTGAGTTGTTCCAGACACTCGTAAAATGCGGCTTCAAGGAAATCGAAGTTGGTTTCCCGTCCGCATCGAATACCGAGTTCGCGTTTAACCGCCGGCTCATTGAGGAAAAACGCGCGCCGGACGACTTGTGGCTCCAGGTGCTCGTGCAGGCGCGCGAGGATTTGATCGAGCGCACCGTCGAATCGCTGGTCGGCGCAAAGAAGGCCATCATCCATCTTTACAACTCGACCTCCCCCGCCCAACGCCGTGTCGTGTTCGGGAAATCGAAGGCGGAAATCGTCGGGGTCGCCGTGCGCGGCGCGCAATGGATCAAAGACCGGTTGCCACGCCTCAAAGGCACGGAAGTCATGCTCCAGTATTCGCCGGAAAGTTTCAGCGCAACGGAAATGGAATTTGCAAAGGAAATTTCCGAAGCGGTCATGGATGTATGGCGGCCGACGCCAAAGCGGAAGATGATTTTGAATCTGCCCGATACCGTTGAGGTGGCGATGCCGAATATTTATGCCGATCAGATTGAATGGATGTGCCGGAACATCAAGAACCGCGGGTCGCTCATCATCAGTTTGCACACGCACAATGACCGCTGCACCGGCGTCGCAGCGACGGAACTTGGCCTGCTGGCGGGCGCGGACCGCGTCGAAGGCACGCTGTTTGGCAACGGCGAACGCACGGGCAATCTCGATATCGTCACTGTGGCGTTGAACCTTTACCAGCATGGCATCGATCCAAAGCTGGATTTTTCCAATCTCAACCCGCTCATCGAAGTTTATGAGCGTTGCACCGGCATGACCGTGCCGGCGCGCCAGCCTTATGCGGGCGAACTGGTTTTCACGGCGTTCAGCGGTTCGCACCAGGACGCCATCCGGAAAGGTTTGAACGAATGGAAGGAGAATGGCCGCACGCATTGGGACGTGCCGTATCTCACGATTGATCCGAGGGACATCGGGCGCGAATACCGCGAGGTCATCCGCGTCAACAGCCAGTCCGGCAAGGGCGGCGTGGCGTATTTGCTCGAAAGCGAGTTCGGCATCGAGTTGCCCAAGGACATGCAGCGCGAGTTTGGGCCGATCGCCAACGACGAGGTGGATAAGCTTGGCCGGGAAGTCACCGGCGCGGAGTTGAAGGCGATGTTCTGGCGCGAATACATCGAACGGGCCCGGCCGTGGGAGCTCAAGCGCTTTGAAACCGAGAGCAAAAACGGCGTCGTCCGTTGCCGCGCAAAATTTTTGCGCGACGGCAAGCCGGTCGAACTTTCCGGCGAAGGCAACGGCCCGCTCGCCGCGCTCGTCCACGGTTTCAGCAAAATCGGTGTGTCGCGTTTTGAAATTGCCAATTACAGCGAGCACGCCTTGAGTTCCGGCGAAGAGGCTGTTGCGATTGCTTACATTCAAATCAAGCACGCCGATGGCAAAACCCGCTGGGGCGCGGGCGTGGACACGAACATCGAGCTTGCCTCCGTGCGCGCCGTGTTGAGTGCGTTGAACCGGTCGTAATCAAATGACACGCTAAAGCATGGACACCAAACGTTTGGTATCCACCTTTCAGGGTGTTCGGACAGGAAAGGAAACCGCCTGTATGCGACCCGCCAGCGGCATTATGTTTGTAACCAAGCCATTTCCGGCTCGTCAAACAGGGACGAATGGTTTAGTTTCCGAATCCGACTATGAAATTACGGCGCGTTTTTGTTTGCGGAGTCGCGGGCATCGTTCTTGCCAGCGGAAGACTTTTGGCGGCGGACAGCCATTCCACCAACGCGGCGGCGGCCACTGCGGCGGTTTATGTGCCGGACACCTCGCATCAAAACGACCCGCTGCCCGATGGCGTGCTGGCTTGGAACGGCCTGACGCAGGAGACCACGGTGGCGGCGGATGCCGGAAGTGCCCATTTTGTTTTCAGCTTCACCAACATTGCAACGGTTCATGAAACCGCCTTGGTCACCAACGTCACGACCCTTACCAACATCACGGCGGTCACCAATTCGTCTTTCATCTGGTTCAAAAAAATTTCCTTCGTCACCAACTTTTCCACGGCCACCAGCATCACGACGAACAACGTTACCAAGCCGGTTCCCGTGGCCATTCTGGATGTTCATCCGTCCTGCGGCTGCACCACGGCACAATTGCCGCCGTTGCCCTGGATCATTGCACCCGGCACCAACGGACAGATTGGCCTCACGGTCAACCTGGCTGGAAAAACCGGAATGCAAATCAAGACGGTCAATGTGAAGACCGACAAGGGCTTCAAACGGCTCGACCTCAAAGTCACCATTCTGCCGCCGGTGGTTCCAACCCAATCCGCTGCCGACCGCGCGCGTGCCCTAGAAATGGCCAAGGCCGACCGTCAGGCGGTTTTTCGCGGCGATTGCGCGTCCTGCCACGTCAAACCCGGCGCGGGCAAATACGGCAAGCCGCTTTACGACGCCGTCTGTGCCATCTGCCATGAATCCAAAACGCGCGCCAGCATGGTCTCGGATTTGCACAACATCAAAACTCCGACCAATGTGGATTTCTGGCAAACCTGGATTGCGCATGGCAAGGCCGACTCGCTGATGCCAGCGTTTTCCACTGCCGATGGCGGTCCGTTCTCGGAGATACAAATCGCCTCCATCGCCAGTTATCTGAACGCGACGATTCCTTCGCAACTCCCTGCAAATAAATAACTAAACTCGGATTCCAGCGGGAAATTTGATTTTTTGTGTTGCCAAGTTGGACATTATTGTCTATATTCTGGACAGTTCGTTGCCAAAAATCAGTTTTTATGATGTAAAATGTAGAAAGGAAGGCTATGGCTGTTTCAGCGCAATTCCGATCACAAGCCATTCCAAGGCTTTATTTTGTCAAGGGTTATGTCTTCCAGATATCGTGGTCATGGCTTTTACAGCAATGCTGGACTCTGATAATCTTGGCCGTCTTGGGAACATTGAGCTATCTGTTGATCACCCGCTATATCGTCCAATCCGTTCAGGTGGTAGGCTCCAGCATGTATCCCACCCTGACCGACTCGGGACATTATTGGCTGAACCGGTTCTCCTATGTCATCAGCGAGCCGCGACAAAACGACATCGTCGCCCTGAAAGACCCGCGCGATAATATGCTCGAGGTCAAACGCATCATCGCCATGCCGGGACAATCGGTCTATCTCAAAGACGGCAGGGTTTACGTCAATGGCAAGCTGTTGAGTGAACCTTATCTCCTGGCCAATACACCAACCTATGCCTACGAAAGGAATGTGAGCGAGTTCACGATCATCGGCAATGACAAATTCTTCGTCCTGGGCGACAATCGCAACAACAGCACCGACAGCCGCACTTTCGGGGCGGTCCCGCGCCACAACATCATCGGCAAGCTGATCGAATAAAACCCTGCCTTCACCGCCGTTTTCGGGCCGGGTCCACCCAGCCGCCAAACGCCACTTGCGGAATTCGATGCGCGCAGTATGCTGTCAACCATGACGGCGAGACAGCTTGACGCAAACAACCGCCCGGGGATTGTCGGACTCGGCGAAGGGGTTTTGCGCGGCGGGCAAATCAACCGCGGCGAGGCGCTGGGGCTGTTTAATCTCGAAAACTCCGCTGATATTTTCGATCTGCTGGCCTGGGCCAATCGCATCCGCGAACATTTCAAGGGCAACAAAATTCACCTCTGTTCCATCGTCAACGCCAAGGCCGGCGCGTGCTCGGAAAATTGCAGTTTTTGCGCGCAATCGTCGTTTTACCAGACCGGCTCGCCCAAATACGGTTTTGTGGATCCCGAACCCGTTGCCGAAGCCGCGGATGAAGCCAGCAAAAATGGTGTCACCGCCGTCGGGATCGTCGCCGCGTGGAAAGGTCTCAATGAAGGCCCGGTGCTCGATGAGGTTTGCGCTCGTGTGCGCGAGTTGAAAGCCGGCGGCAAAACGCGTCCCGACGTCTCGCTCGGCATCATCAAAAGCCAGCGCGTGGCCGACCGGCTCAAGGAAGCCGGCGTCGAGTGTTACGGCCACAACCTCGAAAGTTCGCGCCGCTTTTTCCCGCAGACCTGCACGACGCACACCTACGATGACCGCCTTGAGACCATCGGCCATTTGAAAAAAGCCGGCATCAAGATTTGTTCCGGCGGCATCATCGGCATGGGCGAGACGCGCGAAGACCGCTGCGACCTCGCGTTTTCGCTCAAGGAAATTGGCGCGAAAGTTGTCCCCATCAACATTCTCAACCCCATCAAGGGCACGCCATTTGAAAAAAATGAGCCGCTTTCGGTCATGGAAATTTTGAAAACCATCGCCTGCTTCCGGTTCATTTTGCCGCGACAGGAAATCATGATCGCCGGTGGCCGCACGGTGAACCTGCGCGACGCGCAAAGCCTGATTTTCATGGCCGGCGCCAGCGCGCTCATGGTTGGCAATTACCTCACCACGCTCAATCAACCCGTCGAAAAAGATCTACAGATGCTCAAAGACCTCGGCCTCGACCCGAACTGGGACAACCATGGTTTTTCCGATCAGGAAGCGTGTGATTGTGAACAGGAGATCGAAGCAACTTGTGCAACTTCTTGATAGTCGGATGAATTTACGATTTGCGATTTACGATTGACGCGATTATTGGCGTTTGACTCGTAATTCGTATATCGTAAATCGTAAATCATGGAGAGGCTTGGCAAAAATCACGGTGGCTACCATGGCGAGACGATTGACATCCGCGCTGTCCTGCGCGAAATCGAAACCGCCGCGCAACAACACGGCTGGACCTCCGAGCCGTTTGGGAGGCAGGGCGATTTCAACCTGCTCGTCCTCCATCGCCAGCCACTCTCAACTCTCAACCCCTTGGCGCGGCGACTTGTCTCGGCGAAGCAGTGCGAAGACGGAAGCGAAGCGGAGACGGCTCAACCCTCAACCAAGATTTATCTAAGCACCGGCATCCATGGCGACGAGCCTGCCGGGCCGCTCGCCGCGTTGCGCCTGCTTCAGGAAAACCAATGGCCGGCGAACGTGGAACTTTGGTTTTGCCCGTGCCTGAATCCGATAGGCTTCGTTTTGAACCGGCGCGAGAACGCCGACGGCAGGGATTTGAACCGCGATTACCGGCACCTGGAGACGACCGAAGTCCGCGCGCACATCGCGTGGCTTCAGCGCCAGCCGCAGTTCGACCTCTGCCTCTGCCTGCACGAAGATTGGGAATCGCACGGTTTTTACGTTTACGAATTGAATCCGGAAAACCGGCCATCGCTGGCCGAAGCCATGATTGCGCGCATCGCGGAAATCTGCCCGATTGACCCATCTGAAATCATCGAAGACCGCCCGGCCCGGGGCGGCATTATCCGTCCAAACCTTGATCCGCACACTCGACCGCAATGGGCCGAGGCGTTTTATTTGATCGTCAACAAAACACGATTGTCCTACACCCTCGAAGCGCCGTCGGATTTTCCGTTGACCACCCGCGTCAACTCGCTCATCGCCGGTGTAAACGCCGCGTTGTCAACGTAGGACAGGCTGGCAGCCGGTCCTGCTTCTCCGGCTTCAAACCGGCTTCGCGTCCCTTTGCTTCATCCAGGTTTTGCCCAGTTCAGCCAGCGTTTCGTCTTTCATCACCTGCTCGGCCAGCGGAAACACAATCCGTTCCTCGCGGTCGAAGTGTTTGCGCGATGCGGTCACGGCCTGCAGCAACAACTGTCGCGCTTCGGGCAACCGCTTGGCGGTCTTCACCCGCAGCAGGCTGTTGTCTATTTCGCGGTGTTCGTGTTCAAAACTGTCGCTCTGACCAATTTGTTCCAAGTAGTGATTCAGCGGAGCGAACACCAAATCCTCCTCAGCCTTGCCGTGGGCGAGCAGCAGCACTTCCATCAATTCAGCCCATCCTTTCACCTCGGCCAGCGTTTTCAGTTTTGGCAGGACGCGTTCGATGTGGTCGAAAATGTTGTGGAACACGACGTGTTCCGCCAAAAGCGCTTCGGTGATTTTCATGTCGCCGAAAGTTTACATCAAGAAACGTAAGTGTCCATCCCCGCGCACGTGCAAACCGGATTGCGGTCGCCAAAGACGTTGTCCACGCGGCCGACGGCGGGCCAGAATTTGTATTCGCGCAGACCCGGCACCGGAAACGCCGCCGACTCGCGCGGGTAAGGCCGGTCCCAATTGTCCGCCGCAATCATATCCGCCGTATGTGGCGCGTTCTTCAGCAGGTTGTTCTGCCGGTCCGCCGTGCCGGATTCGATGGCGGTCATCTCGGCGTGAATGGAAATCATCGCGTCGCAGAAACGATCCAGTTCGAACTTCGATTCGCTTTCCGTCGGCTCGACCATGAGCGTGCCAGCCACGGGCCACGACAGAGTCGGCGCATGAAAGCCGTAATCCATCAGCCGCTTGGCCACGTCATCGGCGGTGACGCTCTTGAACCGGCGCAAATCAAGGATGCACTCATGCGCGACCAGGTTGCCGTGGCCACGATACAACGTCGGGAAATAATTCTCCAGCCGTTTGGCGATGTAGTTTGCGTTCAGGATGGCGAACTTGGTGGCTTCGGTCAGGCCGTCCGCCCCCATCATGGCGATATACATCCACGAAATCGGCAGGATGCCTGCGCTGCCCCACGGCGCGGCGGCAACCGGGCCGATGGCAGAGTGACAGGTGACAGGTGACGGGTGACATGAAGGCGTAACAACCGGATGTCCCGGCAGGAACGGCACAAGATGTTTGGCCACGCCGATTGGGCCCACTCCCGGTCCGCCGCCGCCGTGCGGAATGGAAAACGTTTTGTGCAGGTTCAAATGGCACACGTCCGCGCCAATGTCCGCCGGCCGGCACAGGCCGACTTGCGCGTTCATGTTCGCGCCATCCATATAGACCTGTCCTCCGTCGGCGTGGACGATTTCGCAAATCTCCCGGATCGTTTCCTCGAACACGCCGTGCGTGGACGGATAGGTGACCATCAGGCAGGCAAGGTCTTTTTTATGCGCCTCGGCCTTGGCGCGCAAATCGGCCACGTCAATGTTGCCGTCCTTGTCGCAGGCGACGGCAACGACTTTCAGCCCGGCCATGACGGCGCTGGCGGGATTCGTGCCGTGCGCGGAGGTCGGGATGAGGCAGACATTGCGGTGCGCTTCGCCCCGGCTTTCGTGATAAGCGCGGATGACGAGCTGGCCGGCGTATTCGCCCTGGGAACCGGCGTTGGGCTGCAATGAGATTCCCGCAAAACCGGTGATTTCCGCGAGCCAATCTTCGAGGTTTTGGAAAAGGATTTGGTAGCCGCGCGCTTGTTTCAACGGCGCGAAGGGATGAAGCTTGGCAAACTCCGGCCACGAAATGGTAAGCATCTCCGCCGCGGCGTTCAGCTTCATTGTGCAGGAACCGAGCGGAATCATCGAGGCGGTCAGCGACAGGTCGCGCGATTCCAGCCGCTTGATGTAGCGGAGCATTTCGGTCTCAGAGTGGTACGAATTAAAAACTTTGTGAGTCAGGAACGGCGAAGTGCGGACGTGTAGGGCAGACATTCCTGTCTGCCGGTTCTCCGGACATTCTTGTCCGGATTTTTTTGAACTGGCGACTGGAAAGTCGCCAGAACCCGCAGGCAAGAATGCCTGCGCTACGTCCGCCAGCGTGAAACCTATGGCCTTGTCACCTTTGAAAACCTGCCAGATTTCAACCACATCGCTTTCACTGGTCGTTTCATCGAGTGAGATGCCGAGTGTGTGGTCATCAATTTCGCGGAAATTCATCCGGTGCGCTTCGGCAATTTTGACAATGTCGGCAGCAGACTTGTCACCGAGGCAGATGGTGAGCGTGTCAAAGAACGTGCTGCCGGCATCCTGCCGGCAGTTCTGATTTTTTAAATGGCTCTGCCGACAAGATGTCGGCAGCACGTTAAAGCCCAGTTTTTCCAAACCGGCGGCGAGAATTCCAGTCAGCTTGTGAATCCGCTCCGCGATTTTCTTCAAGCCGTCCGGCCCGTGATAAACGGCATAGAGCGACGCCATGTTCGCCAGCAACGCCTGCGCGGTGCAGATGTTGCTGGTGGCTTTTTCACGGCGGATGTGCTGTTCGCGCGTGCCGAGCGCGAGGCGCATCGCGGGTTTGCCGCGGGAATCCTTGGAGACGCCGACGAGGCGGCCGGGCATCTGGCGTTTGAATTCGTCACGCGTGGCGAAGAACGCGGCGTGCGGGCCGCCATAACCCAGCGGCACGCCGAAGCGTTGCGCGCTGCCGATGGCGATGTCCGCGCCGAATTCACCGGGCGGCTTGATGAGCGTAAGCGCGAGCAAATCCGTGGCCACGGTGAGCAGCGCGCCGGCGGTGTGGGCTTTTTCCGCGAAACCAGAGTAATCGTGAATCGCGCCGAACGTGTCGGGATATTGCACCAGCGCCCCGAAAACCTTTTCGGTGAACGAAAAATGTTCGTGGCTGCCAACGACAATTTCGATGCCGAGCGCCTTCGCGCGGGTCTGGATGACTTCGATGTTCTGCGGATGGCAGGTTTCGGAGACGAAGAAAATATTCCGTCCATCCTTGAGCCGGTGGCACATCGTCATCGCCTCGGCGCAGGCGGTGGCTTCGTCGAGGAGCGAAGCGTTCGCGATGTCGAGCGCGGTGAGATCGGCAACCATCGTTTGAAAATTCAGGAGCGCTTCGAGGCGACCCTGGGAAATTTCGGCCTGATAAGGCGTGTATTGCGTGTACCAGCCGGGGTTTTCCAAAACGTTGCGCTGAATCACCGCCGGTGTGATGCAATCGTAATAGCCCATGCCGATGAACGAGCGGCAGACCTGGTTTTGCGACGCGATTTCCTTCAGCGCGGCGAGGGCCTCATGTTCGTTGCGCGCGGCGGGCAATTGAAGCGGACGGGCGAGTCGAATCGGTTTGGGAACGGCGGCGTCAATCATCGCGTCAAGGCTCGCGTAGCCAAGTTGCTTGAGCATTTCGCCGGCATCGGCGGGACGCGGGCCGATGTGGCGGCGGACAAACCGGTCGGGAGAAGCGGTCAGATTTTCAGTCAAAGCCATCCGGGGAAATTACGGTTCGCCTCCGAAAAAAGCGAGTTGGATTTGACCGAAACATAACAGTCACTCCATCTTCAACGTTGCTTGTCACGCTGACGCTGTAATTTTTGAATTTTTCGACCACTTCAACGACAAAAACGCTCACCAGCAGTCCGCCAAATCGCGGCAATGACGTAGCTCCGTTGTTATTGCAACAGGATGGAACGATAGAATTGTTGATTTGCGTTTGATGCTGCTGAATTTGTAAAAGCAAATATTCCATTCACAGGACAATTAGTACTGATGCTCACCCAATTTAAAAGGTCTGAGGAAACTTCAATGGCATAGGCATGGCCATCATAACCAGTAAACTGCACAACTGGCTGGCTATTCAACGTCGCGATCGAACCGATGGAATCCGCGCGCAACAATGACAATAGTTGGCTAGGAATTATTTCGTATGCTTCATCGCTGATGCCGTTCGAGGATTGGACGCCATCGTTCCAGTTCAGGAACGGTGATTGTTCGGTCAACTGTGGCGTTGCCAGGATGTTTCCGACCTCACGAAAAAACTGTCCCGGCTGGCCGGTCCGTGCTGATTGAACGGCATCGACGATGGCCGATGCTTGGGGGGAGTTCGATGATATGACGAGCGTGCCGAATTGAGGTGGAAAGACTCCAAGGCTTAATCCAAGAGAATCAGGAAGATTGTTGGTTAACGCGGTAAGACCATCGAGCAAAACCAGCCAAGCGTTGGGGTTTGAATTATTCACGGAAAAAAGAGACCGAACATCGTTGGTATTCAGCAAAGCTGCCAGCACACTCACCAAGTGCCGGTCTCTCACAGGTGCCATTGCTGCAGCATCGGTCGGATCAAAATCTCCCGTCCAATTCATCCAAGTGTTGGTCCCAATGTTGGCCCCATTTTGAATTTCGCCTAGAATGTCCGATGCTTTCAGATAAATCGTCTGCCACGGCGTTCCGCGATGAATTTGACCAAGCCAATTATAGATTGCGAGTTCGTTCGTTGGGAAATTCCAATTGTCTGACCAACGCACCAGCGGGTCCTTATATGCGAGGTTGTAACCACTCGTATCCACGTTTGGGAAGGATAGGCTTCTACCCCAAGGTTGGTAGCGGTCATTCAACTGGCCAAGGTTGTTGGGTGGCAAATTGACCATTAAATCATTCCACTGGTGAGTACCGGTTTGGAGACCGCTTGGCTCGGTGCCAGTGAAATTCAAATCACTGGCGAGATAGTGAACGAGCGGATCATTGGCCTGCCACGAAATGTATTGGTAGGCCGTCCGTGAAGCTACGAAGGGCACTTGCACACACAAATCCAGGTTCGATGCTAAATAAGTATTGCCGGTATTTGGATCCGTACCAAAACCCATATGATTAGGATTGAAGAAGGCGTTTAAGGAAGCAATTTCCTGCCCAACCGTGCCACCACCCGGCGGATTTCTCCAAGTGCGGTCGTCGTTGGCGGTAAGCAAGATTACATTTTGTTGCGGGTTCAAGGCGTAATAGATCTGATTGACCACTCCATACGGGATGACATTGGGCAAAACGCCGGCCCCAAAATAGTTTGTGTTCCATAAACCAATATTCGGATTGCCCGGATCATAATCCGTAATTTCCGCATTCAAATTCCGGCTGCTCTCTGGCCCGGCAAACTGGACATAATCAATGACCTGATCGCCATCCAGCATCACCACCTGCAAACGGTTGGTGGTCAACAAGCCAAATTGCGGCATCGGGGTAATGCCCTGATCCAAGTAATTGCTGACGGCGCTACCCGAAGCAGGAATAAAACTATGGGTGTTATAGACATAAACCGAGTTGGTGAGCAAAATTGCATTGGCATTCAAAGGAAGCGCAAAAGAATTTACATTTGGACTCGGCGGCCTGTTTCGCCCGGTGACAACCCACGGTGCCGATCCCGGCCACGTGGACAAGCTGACCGAATTGGTCATGACATAGGGTGAATTAATCCAGATGAGAGGCGGCATTGCGGCACCGCCGGGTTCTTCGTTGGTCAACATCATCGAAAGGCTGTCCCGCGCCAAAATTTGTATCTGGGACAACGACACGTAGTTGGAGTTGTATGAATTCCAACATTCAACACCGAGCAAATTGCTGATGCTCAGGATATACATCTGGTTGGTTTGATAGGCGTTTAACGGCGCGTTAATACTCGGACGTGTGATTTCCAACCTGCGTGTAACCTGCACGATGCTTTCCATGGAAAATTCATTGAAGTTTGGGAAACCTTTCTTCGCGCCGATGATCCATGGGATGCCATAAACGTTATTCGTGCTGGTCCCAAGCGGCAAAGTGGTAACATCCATCGGCAGGGTGAGGTGCGGGTCGTTGAGCCCGAGGCCGGGGCTTAATACAACCGGTTCATAGCCGGTGATAAAAACATTTGCGCCATCATTGGAGAAAATCGGGCGGAAGACGGACGGGTAAAAATTGGTGGTAGAGGCGTCGAAAACGTTCGCTGTGACCTGAAGCAATCGGTGGACGGCAGGTGTGTACTGGTTCGTCGGGTAAACTTGGATTCCCGTCAAATTGAGATTCAACTCCGACGACAGCAAACGGGAGGCAACATTGGTAAAGAAACTGACCGGGCTTCCGGTATTAAGGATCGGCGCGGCATTTGCTAATGTCAGCGTTGCCATCAGCGTGCAAACGCAGAGCAAAAGCCTCAACCAACCAAGTTGGGATGGCGTCAAACTTCGTTGGCTTGGGCAACCCCATCCCACTAAATTTGTCATGACTAAAATTCTAATACTTCGCTTATATTTTCCCATCTTTTATTTGTTTACAGGCATTGCGCCAACTTCGACTACTGCAACACGCACGTGTTTAGTCGATCAAAAGACAAAGGTTGTTGGTTCGACCATGCTTCGTTTGAAGCATGAAATCTGCTATCCGGATTCAGGGCAAAACGATGCCAAAATCCAACGTCATTTTTCACAAAATCAGTGACTGTCACAGTTTGGGGACGCCCCCATATGCGGCATAAGCCGGTCGGCATGGCCACAATTCATTGTGTTTTGGGGCGGTTTTTTGACCAAATAAAGGTTGTGTTAAATCGTCATTTTTTCTATACTTTTTAAGCTTTCACTGACCCGGTTAAAACGACCGTAAAAGTGAGCTTTTTATGCCGAAAACCAATGAAGATATGGCCGAAGAAACCAGCAGAACCAGACCGTCGGCGACCGAAAAATACGACGCTTCAAAAATAGACAAGCTCGAAGGTTTGGAAGCCGTTCGCAAACGGCCCGGCATGTATATCGGCGACCCGGACGAGCGCGGTTTGCATCACAGCGTGTTCGAGGTGCTCGACAATTCGATTGACGAACATCTGGCGGGTTATTGCAACAAAATCGAAGTGACGATTCACGTGGATGGCTCAGTTTCGATCCGGGATGACGGTCGCGGCATCCCGGTGGACATGCACCCGAAGTGGAAGATGCCCGCCGTCGAACTGGTGCTGACGAATTTGCACGCAGGCGGAAAATTCGGCCAGGGCGCCTACAAATATTCCGGCGGCCTGCACGGCGTCGGCGCGAAATGTGTCAATGCGCTTTCCGACTGGTTCCGGGTCGAGGTCTCGCGCGACGAAAAAGTTTATTCGATGGAATTCGAGCGCGGCAAAACGACGCAGAAACTCGAAGTCATCGGCAAATCAAAAAAAACGGGAACATTAATTACATTCAAACCCGACCCGACGATTTTCACCCTCACCATCGAGTTCAAGTTCGACATCCTGGCAAACCGCCTGCGCGAACTCGCGTTTTTGAATCCAGGCATCGAAATTGTGCTCAAGGACGAGCGCGACGAGAAGACGGAGACATTTTTTTACCGTGACGGCATCGAGCAATTTGTTCGCCAGCTGGGCCGGAGCAAGCAGCCGTTGCATCCCAAACCCATCGCGATCTCGGGCAAACGGCCCAGCAAAATTGACGGCAAGGACGAAGACGTGTTTGTGGATTGCGTGATGCAATACACCGACAGCTACAGCGACCAGATTCTCTGCTTTGCCAACTCCATTGCCAACACCGACGGCGGCACGCATCTCACCGGCTTTCGCTCCGCGCTGACCCGTGCCATCAATCAGTACGCCAAGCAGAATAATTTGCTGAAGGAAAAGGACCCGACGATTTCCGGCGATGACGTCCGCGAAGGCCTGGTCTGCGTGCTCAGCGTGAAGCTGCCGAATCCGCGCTTCGAATCGCAGACGAAGGTGAAGCTGGTGAACACGGAAATTGACGGCATTGTTGCGTCCGTTATCTACGACGGGTTGATGACGCACTTCGACGCGAATCCCGGCGTCGCCAAGAAAATCATCGAAAAGGGTCTGCTCGCGGCGCGGGCGCGCGAGGCCGCGCGCAAAGCACGCGAGACGGTCCGCAAAGGCGCGCTCACCGGCGGCGGTTTGCCCGGCAAACTCGCCGATTGCTCCGACCGCGATCCGGCGAACACCGAGTTGTTCATCGTCGAAGGTGATTCCGCCGGCGGCTCGGCGAAACAGGGACGCGACCGAAAATTCCAGGCGATTCTGCCCATTCGCGGCAAATTGATCAACGTCGAGAAGGCGCGCTTGGACAAGGTGCTTCAGAACAACGAAATCCGCACGATGATCACCGCCGTCGGCACGGGCATCGGCGACGGCGAGGGTGAGGGCGCATTCAATCTCGAAAAACTCCGCTACCACAAGGTCATCATCATGACCGACGCGGACGTGGACGGCTCGCACATCCGTACGCTGTTGCTGACGTTTTTCTACCGGCAAATGCCCGCGCTGATCAAAAACGGCTTCGTTTACATCGCGCAGCCGCCGCTTTACCAGATCGCGCGCAAAAAGCGCGTTGAATACATTGATGACGACGCGCGGTTGAATAAAATTCTGCTCGAACTCGGCACGGAAGAGGTGCGTTTAAAGAACCTTTCCGACAAAAAGGAGCTTTCCCAAAAGCAACTCGCGGAAATTCTGGAACTGCTCGAATCGCTCGACAAATACGCCAGCGCGCTGCGGCGTCATGGTGGCGATTTTGCCGAATACGTCGAGCATCGCCAAAAGAAGACCGGCGATCTGCCAAGGCATCTGGTCAAGGTGCGCGAAGGCAATGACGAAACGGTGCATTATTTTCACACCGAGGACGAATTGGCGCAATTTGGCACCAAGAATGCCGATTTGAAATTATTCGGCAGCGAGGAAGAAGGCGACACGACAACCTTCGAGAAGAAAAACGGTTCGACGCGGCGCGCACGGCATATTGAGCTGCATGAAAGCAAGGCCATTGTTGAATTGCTGTCCAAGCTCGACAAAAAAGGTTTCAGCATCGAGCACTACGCCGGACAGGACAAACCGTTGTTTGAATTGATTGAAGGCGAGGGAGAGCGCGAGACGGTGACGCCGCTGTTTTCCATTCCGGAAATTCTTGCCGGAGTGAAAGAGGTCGGAAAGCGCGGGCTGTCCATCAAGCGGTTCAAGGGTCTGGGCGAGATGAATCCGAAGGAACTGTTTGAGACGACGATGGATCCGTCGCGGCGCAAACTGCTGCGCATTGATCTGACCAACGCCGTTGATGCCGAGGAAATGTTCACCAAATTGATGGGCGAGGAAGTCGAGCCACGCCGCCAGTTCATTGAGGACAACGCGCTCAATGTACGGAACCTGGATATTTAGAAAGAAAAGGCTTGCAAATGTAGTCACGTGTGACTACATTGGATGAATGAAAGCAAAAACGCTCAAATACCCAGTGCATAAGCCGCAACCGGCCGTGCTCAAAGAAGTCACCATCGCACCGGGCATTGGTGAAGTCATCAGCGTCCGCGCGGCCAAGACGCACCTGTCAGCACTGCTGGAATTGGTGGCCGCCGGACAGGAAATCACCATCACCAGTGACGGCAAGCCTAAAGCCAAGCTGGTGAAGGTGGAGATGGATGAACCCGGAAAGGTCTTCCAAGGCATGGGGGATTACCTCCTGAAACAACCAATTCATGGCGGTCCTTCGGCAGAAGAAATTATTCGCGAAGACCGGGACTCGCGTGGCTGGTAACAATGTAATGTATCTCGATTCGGCGATTATCGTGAAACTGCTTGTGCGTGAAGCGGACAGCGAATGGTTCGGGCGCAATCTGGTTGGCCATAAATTTGTGACCTCGGAACTCGCCCTGACCGAAGTTCGTTCCGCGCTGCTTTCCAAAGAGCAGCGCGGATATATCACGCCACCCGAACGCGCGACCGCTGCCGAGAAATTTGTTGCGATGATCGAGAAAGAGTCTCTTAGTTTGTTTCCTCTGACTCGCGCCGTGCTTGAGCGTGCGAGTGCGATACAACAAGCGTGTCATCCGCACATTCCGTTACGAACATTGGACGCCCTGCACGTCGCCACCTGTGATTTGCACCACAGCGGCATGATGTCGGCAACTGACAGACGAATTCGCGCCGCCTGTGAACAATTTGCCATTGCGCTGGTCCCGGCGAAACTGGAGGACTTAACCGCTGCCAACTGATTTTAATTATGCCCGACAATAGTTCCGAACAACTGCCCGCGAGCAACACCCCGCTGTTCGCCTCCGGAGAAAAAATCGCCAAGGTCAACGTCGCCGAGGAAATCAAGAATTCGTTTCTCGATTACTCGATGTCCGTGATCATTTCCCGCGCGTTGCCCGACGCGCGCGACGGCCTCAAACCTTCGCAACGCCGCATTCTTTTCGCCATGAATGAACTCGGCGTCATGCCGAACCGCAAGCACATCAAGTGCGCCAAAATCGTCGGCGAAACGATGGGCAATTACCATCCGCACGGTGACCAGGCGATTTACCCGACGCTCGTCCACATGGCGCAGCCGTGGGCCATGCGCGAACGGCTCGTGGACGGCCAGGGCAACTTCGGTTCCGTCGAAGGTGATCCGCCGGCGTCCATGCGATACACCGAGGCGCGGCTGGCGCATCTCGGCGCGGTGCTGATGGAGGACATGGATCAGGACACGGTGGATTTCGTTCCCAACTACGATGAGACCCGCACCGAGCCGACCGTTTTCCCCGCCGCCTTTCCCAATTTGCTCGTCAACGGTGGCACGGGCATCGCCGTCGGCATGGCCACGAACATGGCGCCGCACAACCTCGGCGAAATCATTGACGGCGTCTGCGCGCAGATTGACGACCCGAACATCACGGTCAAGGGCCTGATGAAATTCATCAAAGGCCCGGACTTCCCGACCGGCTGCATGGTGTGCGGGTTGGAAGTCATCAAGGAATACTTCACGACGGGCCGCGGCAGCATCAAGGTTCGTGGCAAGGTCGGGGTCGAACAACTCAAGGGCGGCAAGGAACAAATCGTCATCACGGAAATTCCTTACAACGTCAACCGCGCGGTGCTCGTCGAGCGCGTCGCCGAATTGGTGAACGAAAAAACGGTAGGCTTCACCGATATCACGGCCATTCGCGATGAATCGGACGAAAACACCCGCGTGGTCGTCGAACTCAAGCGCGACGCCATCGCCAAGGTCGTCATCAACAATCTTTACAAGCAGACCGCGCTGGAATCGAGCTTTGCCGTCAACATGCTGGCGATTGACCATGGCCGGCCCAAGACGCTCGGACTGAAGGAACTCATCAATTGCTACATTGAGCACCGCCGCGAGGTCGTGTTGCGCCGGACACGGTTCCAATTGAAGAAGGCCGAGGAACGCGCGGAAATTCTCGAAGGCTATCTCATCGCGCTGGCCAACCTCGACGATTTCATCAAAATCATCCGCGGCAGCAAGACGCGCGAGGAAGCCCGGGTCAAGCTGCTGGCCTTCGAGTGGACGCAGAAGCAGGTCGAGCGCTGGAGCATTTTGATTCGCAACGAGTCACGCCTGACCAAAGGCCGGTATGCGCTGACCGAGCGGCAGGTGGACGCCATTCTGGAATTGCGCCTGTATCAATTGACCGGTCTGGAAATTGACAAGGTCGAAGGCGAATACAGGGAACTCCTCAAGCGCATCAAAGATTTGATGGACATTCTTGTGAAGGAAGCCCGCGTGCTGGCCATCATCAAGAACGAATTGAAGGCGATCAAAGAGAAATACGCCACCCCACGCCTGACCGACCTCATGCCCGACGAAGGCGAGATCAACATCGAAGACCTCATCGCCAACGAAGGCGTCATCATCACACTTACGCACAACGGTCTCCTCAAACGCACGAATGTCAGTTCCTATCGCGCCCAGCGCCGGGGCGGCAAGGGCGTCATCGGCATGACGACGAAAGAGGGTGCGACGGATGAGGACAATGATTTCATCGAGCATTTGTTCACGGCCAGCACACACGATTACCTCATGTTCTTCACGAACACCGGCCGTGTGTATGTTGAGCGCGTGCATGAAATTCCTGACATGGGCCGCGCCGCCAAGGGCCGGAGCATCGCCAATTTGCTCGAATTGAAGGCGGGCGAGACCATCGCCGCGTTGATTCGCGTTCTTTCCAAGACCAACACGAACAAGGAAGACGTCACGTGGGAACAGCCCGGCGAACTTTTCTTTGCCACGAAACAGGGCACGGTGAAGAAAACTTCGCTCAATGAATTCTCCAATGTGCGCAAAGGCGGCATCATCGCCATCGGCATTGATCCCGGTGACACGCTCATCGAAGTCAAACTGACCCGTGGCAGCATCATTGAAAAAGATGAGGTTAAAGATTCCGGGGACGGCGTCGTGCTGATTACCCGGGATGGCATGAGCATCCATTTCAACGAGTCGGACGTTCGTTCCATGGGCCGGTCAGCCGCCGGTGTGCGCGGCATTAAATTGGAGAAACGCGATGAAGTTGTAGCGTTGGCCATTGTCGTACCGGACGCCAAACTGCTGGTCGCCGGCGAAAACGGCATTGGCAAACGGACGGACTTCAAGGAATACCGACCTCAATCGCGCGGCGGCAAAGGCATCATCACGATGAAGACCACCGAGAAAACCGGCGCGGTCATTGGTGCGCTCACCGTGCGGGACGCGGATGAAATCATGCTCATCACTGTCAAAGGCCAGATGGTGCGCATTTCTGTAAATGGCATCCGCGAAGCCGGTCGTAATACGCAGGGCGTGAAGCTCATCGAGTTGGATTCCGGCGACAAACTTCAAGCCATCGCGTCCGTCATCGGTGAGGACAAGGAAGATTCCGCCGCCGGGGAAGAGCCGGCGAAATAATTTTCAAACATCCCCCGCCAGCCAGGTAATCTGCCGCATCAGGTTCCCCAAGTCTGATTGTTGGCGTAAAAGATTCATGAAAAGACGCATTTTCGCCATATTTGTTCTGACAGTTCTGGCCGTGTCCGGTCACGCAGCCGACACCAATCAAACCGCCGTGGTCTCAACCAACAAGGCGGTTTCGGAAAGCAGCAACGCCATGGCCGTTCTGGCCAAGGTTGGCAACCCCGGTGGCACCCCGCAAACCGCCATTGTCTCAACCAACAAACCGGCCTGGGAAAGCAGCGTCTCGGCGGGGCTTTCGCTCACCAAGGGAAACAGCGACACGCTGTTGACCACCGCTGCTTTTAAAACCCGCATGAAAACACCGGCCAACGAGTTCATGTTCGGTATGGATGGCGCGTATGGTGAAAGTGATTCCGTCAAAAACAATGAAACGCTGCACGGAGTCAGCCAATACAACCACCTGTTCGGCGAACGCTTTTACGGCTTCTTTAATTTTGAGGGTCTGCACGATGGCATCGCCGATCTGCAATATCGTTTCACATTCAGCCCCGGTGCCGGTTATTATTTTGTCAAGACCACGAACACGACCTTTGCTGGCGAATTCGGTCCCGGTCTGATAACCCAACGCCTCGGCGGCGTGGATACCACTTACGCGACCCTGCGTCTGGCGGAACGGTTTGAACATAAACTGAACGACGGCGCGCGGTTCTGGGAAAAGGCCGAGTTCCTGCCCTAGATAAACAAATTGGCAAACTTTCTGGTCAACGCTGAAGTTGGAGCTGAAGCTTCGCTCACCAAAACATTAAGCCTCCGGGTCACCTTGCAGGACAACTTCATCAACCAGCCCGCACCCGGCCGCAAGGACAACGACGTGAGGCTCATCAGCGGCCTGGCTTACAAGTTTTAACGCCGATTTCACAACGCCGGCGGATCCATCATCAGGAATTGATTTGACAAAGGATTGGTTAAGACCAACTTTTTCTTTGACTAAAACTTTTTTTATAAAACCGCGTCCGAAAAATATTTGTTTCGTATGTCCAGGCTCGTTGCCATCAATCCCGGATTGACCGGATCGTCATATGAACTGGGGACGCGCTGGGTCACGATTGGGCGCGGTGATAAGAATGCGTTTCAAATCGTTGAAACATCGGTTTCCAGCCAGCATTGCGAAGTGTTGCTGCGCGGCAACGAACTCGTCGTTCGCGACCTGCGCTCAACCAATGGCACGTTCATCGAAGGCCAGACCATTACCGAGGCCGTCCTGCAGCCCGGGCAAACCTTGCGCCTGGGCGAGGTGGAATTGCGTCTCGAAATCACCGCGCCAGCCCCCTCCGCGGCGTCCCCAGCGGCCGCGCCGGCCCCGGTAAAAAAACCTGAAGTCGCGGGCGGCACCCCGAAACAATATCGCGTGCTTTTCGTGGATGACAGCATGGCCTTCCTCGAAATGGTCACCGATTTGTTTGGTACCCGGAAGGATATAACCTGGGAAATCCATACGGCCGCCTCCCCGGACAAGGCGCTGGCCATCCTGCAACAAAAGCTGATTGACCTGGTCGTGCTGGACATTGGCATGCCGCTGCTGGACGGCATCCAGTTGCTTGGCCTCATCCACCAGCGATATCCCAACATCAAAAAAGTTGTTCTGACCGGCGAAAGCGATGACCGCCACCGCGCCGCCTGCCTGGCCAACGGAGCGGAACTTTTCCTCTTAAAACCGGGCGACGAGGACGGGTGGAGGCTCATTTTCAATCTGCTGACCAGCCTCCTGCGGTGGGAGGACAGCGACGATTTTGTCAGCACCTTGAGCGAGAATGGATTGTACAATGTCATCCAACTGGAATGCGTGGGCGGCAACTCCTCGCTCCTTGAAGTCCGGAACCAGCAAACCGCCGGCGAGATTTACATTGAAGGTGGCGCCATTGTTCATGCCTCGACCGGAAAGCTGGTCGGAGAAAAGGCCTTCCACCAATTGCTGTCTTTGACCGACGGTGAATTTCGCCTGGTACCATTCCGGGCGCCGCCCGCGCGCACCGTGCAACGCCAGTGGGAAGCCCTGCTCGCGGAAACCGCCCGTGTGCGGGCCGAGGAAAATTATTCAGCCGACGACGGCGACACCATTCTGATCACAAAAAAAAGGCCGCCCACCCAGCCGCCGCCAACCGCCGGGCCCGTGCCCACACCCGAGTCGAAAGAACCGCCGCCCAAACCAATCCCGGACGAACCAACCAAACCCAAGGCTGCGCATTCCACGTCGGGCATGAATATTATCACGTTGGAAGAAATGGTGGAGGCGGATACCACCATGATTCCCAACCCGGGCAGCAAAGAGAATCCGCCTGCCGGTCCAAAGCAATGACCGGTCGCCCGCTTCCCGGTTCACGGCGCGAGCCGTTCCAGCTTCCACGAATTGTCGGCCTGCCGGGTGTAACAAAAACGGTCATGCAGCCGGTTCAGCCGGCCCTGCCAGAATTCAATCCGCTCCGGCTTTAAAACATAACCACCCCAGTTCGGCGGCAGCGGCACGTCGCCGGGAAATTTCGCCGCCATTTCGTCCCATTTTTTTTCCAGCGCCGCGCGGTCGGCGACCACGTTGCTTTGATTCGATGCCCATGCGGCAAGGCGGCTGCCATGCGGACGGCTTTTGAAATACGCCTCCGATTCATCAGGTGACAATTTGCTCACCGTGCCCGCAACACAGACCTCCCGTTCCAAATCCGGCCAATAAAAAGTCAGCGCGGCGCCGGGATTTTCCGCCAGTTCACGGCCCTTGCGGCTGTTGTAGTTCGTATAAAAAATGAAGCCGCGTTCGTCCACACCCTTGAGCAACACCGCGCGGGTTGAAGGCCGGCCGGCCTTGTCCACCGTGGCGAGCACCATGGTATTCACGTCAATCGGCACGTGGCCGGGAATGGCGTGCCAGAGTTTGTAGAGCGCAATACCGATTTTCCGCCAGCGACTGCCCGATGCCGCCTGCGCAAACCACCGATTGAACTGCGCGAGCGGATTCGCGTCCAAGTCCGCGCGATTCAAGCCGCCGAGCGAGTATTCCCGTCTGATGTCCGCCATCGCCATACAGTGCGGAATTTACACCGCCGGCGGATTTTCAGCGACTCAATTTTAGCCGGGCACGACCGCCATTTTCCCCTTGGGAGCGCTGGCGTCCCGCCGGCGAGCGGATAAGTCTGTTGTCGTAGCGGAGCCGGCGAGACGTCAGCCTTCGCTCTGAAGCTTCGGCGCGACAGGCCGGCGCTCCCAGAACTCATACCAAAATCGCTCGTAATCAGTTAATCAGTCTCCGTACCAGAATTTGATGGACTTTTCGCGCGTTTTCCAGACCCTGTTCCAACCATGTTTTCACTGCAATTGCTCTTCGGAAAAGGTGACCGGTTTTATCAACTGCTGGAAGACGCCGCCAGCGAAGCCCACGAAAGCGTCCGGCTGGTCATCGAGTTGATCAAATCCCCCGCGTCCGCCAAAGGTCTGGACGATCTTACACTCGCGCGCCGCAAGGAGAAAAAGATTGCGGAGCAGATCACCGCGGAACTGGTGAAAACATTTGTGACCGGTCTCGAACGCGAGGACATTGAGGCACTGTCGCTGGCACTTCGCAAAATTCCCAAGACGGTCGAGAAACTGGCGGAGCGCATCAACCTCGGCCATCAACACCTTGAAGACATGGATTTTACCCGCCAGATTGAAATCATGGAACAAGCCACCGACGTGGTGCTGACCATGGTCAAGCAGCTTCGTGACATGCGGCATCTGGAAAAAATTCACGAGTTGAACACCAAGCTCCAGTATCTCGAAAATGAGGCAGACCGGTTGATGGGGGTTTTGCTGAAAGACCTTTACAGCGGACGCTACGAGGCCACGAAAACCATGGTCATCCGCGACCTTTTTGAATTGATGGAAAAGGTCATTGACCGCTGCCGCGACGCCGGCAACGTGGTCATGCACATCGTGCTCAAAAATTCCTGACCGCGCACGATGACCCTCATCCTTCTCGTCATCCTGGCGGCGCTGGTGTTCACCTACATCAACGGCTTTCACGACACGGCCAATTCCATCGCCACCGTCGTCGCCACCAAGGTGTTGTCGCCGCGCCAGGCCGTCATGCTGGCGGCGGTCACCAATCTGGGTGGCGCCTTCATTGGCAGTGCCGTTGCCACCACGATTGCTTCCGGCCTCGTTGACCCAAAAGTTGCCACGTCCGAGGTCCTGATCTGCGCCCTGGTTGCCGCCATTCTCTGGAACCTGTTGACGTGGTGGTTTGGGATGCCGTCAAGTTCGTCGCACGCGCTCATCGGCGGTTTGTGTGGGGCGTGTCTGGCTGCCGCCCACAACAATTGGAATGTCCTGGTCTGGTCCGTCCCCAGTTCAAAACATTGGTGGTTGGGCACAGGACTGATTTGGAAAGTTATTGTTCCAATGATTTTATCTCCCGTTTTCGGTTTGGTTTTTGGCTTCCTGGTTATGGGAACGCTTTACTTCCTGTTGCGCAACTGGCGGCCAGCCGCGGTTAACAAAACCTTCGGCATCCTTCAGCTTGGCAGTTCGGGTTTTATGGGTATCAGCCACGGCATGAATGACGCACAAAAAACCATGGGCATCATCGCGCTGGTGTTGCTGACCGGCACCAGCAGTGGCATGTTCGATCAGCTTCCCGGCTGGCTGTCGTTTTTGCGCACCGCGCCGCCGGAAGCGAACCAGCCGCTGGCCATTGCCGCGTGGATCAAAGTGCTTTGCGCCCTGACAATGTGCGCCGGCACCGCCTTGGGTGGCTGGCGAATCATCAAAACCATTGGACACAAAATGGTCCGTCTCCATCCCGTTCACGGTTTCGCCGCCGAAACCACCAGCGCCACGGTGCTGGTCACCGCCGCCTGTTTCGGAATGCCCGTGTCCACCACGCACGTTGTCACCACCTCCATCATGGGGGTCGGCTGCGCAAAAGGATTTAATTATCTCAGATTCGACGTGGTCGAACGCATCCTCTGGGCGTGGATAATGACGATTCCGGCCAGCGGCGGCGTGGCTTACCTGATGGTTAAACTGGCGCAAGTCGCAGGCTGGATTCCATAACCCCAATTCCTCTCCCTGGGAGCGCCGGCTCCATCCCCGGGCGGCACAGCGCAGGTGACCCCGGATGCTATTCGTCGTTGTCGCAGGGTTCGCCTTCCTTGAGGCCGAAACGCGGGTCGGGGATGCCGAGGCTTTTTTTGATCTTGAGCAGGTCCTGCAGTTGGGCGGGCGAAATGGTGTTTGGCGTCCGGCCCAATTGCGAAGCGACGAGGATGGTGCGGCAGTAGGATTCGAGAATTTCCATCTTGAAGTAGGCGTCCTCCACGTTGTTATGGCTCCACGAAACGACGCCATGATTGGCCATGAGAATGACGTTGTGTTTGTCCACCAGGCCGGCGATCTGCCGGCCCAACTCCGGCGTGCCGGGCGTGCGATACGGCGCGATGGCGGCGGAAACGAACACTTCAAATTCCGGAATCAGGCACGTGGGCGGCACAATCCCCGCCACCGCAAAGCCCGTGGCATGCGGCGGATGGCAATGCACCACGGCCACCGTGCGCGGCTGGCGTTTCATGATCTGCAGGTGCATGAGAATTTCGCTGGTGCGTCGTTTTGCGCCGAAAAGCTGGTTGCCCTTGAAATCCACCAGGCACAGGTCTTCGGGTTTCATGAACCCCTTGCTCACGAGGGTGGGTGTGCAAAGCGCGATGTCCTTGCCAACGCGGATGGCGATGTTGCCGCCGTTGCCGTCCACATACGCTCGCTGCCAGAGGCGGCGGCCGATGTCGCAGATTTGCAACTTGAGAGCGTGACAGGATGGCGAATGGAAAAAGGCCTTGAGGCCGGCTTTCGGACTCTTTGAGTTGAATGTTTTGACCGCCCTGCTGACGGCGACCCGCCGATGGTTCACGACCCGTTTCCCGGCAATCTTCTTTTTCCCCAGCTTGGTAGATGGATTGTTGCTCATGGTTTTGGCCAATTTATAAAAGTTTATCCATCAACAATGCACAAGCTGTGCCAAAAAAGGTCAACTACAAAGCCATGTTCGTCAACCCAAGTCGGAGAAGCCTTATTGGGAGCGGTTGAGGGTACCGTTCCGTCCTACGGGACAGCCATGGCAAATCGCCTAAAGGCGGGACACCGAACAGTGGCAACTGTGCCCATCATTCCCGAACCAGCTTGCGCAATTCGTTCATCACTTTTTCCACGCTGATGGCCCGCACGCCGGTGATTTCCTTCAAAACGACCAATTGTTCGCCTTGCGGCCGCCAGACCTCTTCCAGCGTGTCCGCCCACAGGACAACGCACGGCAATCCCACCGCCGCCGCCAGGTGCGTGATGCCCGAATCGTGCCCCACAAAAGCTGCGCAGGATTGGATTCGTCGTGCCAGTTCCGCAAGCGGCAGACCTTGGGCGATGGCACAACGTGCGGGCGGCAGCAACGCAGCCAATCGTCGCAAGCGTTCGCCCTCCGCCTCACCGCCAACCAGCAGCAGATCCCAGTTGGTCGTCGCCATGACCTGTTGAATCAACCCGGCCCATTTGGCTTCCGGCCAGTTTTTCTTTTCGCTGCCGCTGCCGGGATGGAGGGCAAGTTGGTTGAGGGTTGAGCCGTCTTCTCCCGCAGGCGCGGGATTCGCTGCGCCAAGAGGTTGAGGGTTGAAGGAAAGACGCGGCACAGGGTCCGCGTCGAAGATGGCGAGTCGTTCCAATGGCTTGAGAAAAACCTGCGTGGCGTGAATTCGGTCCGCTTCGTCCGGCCGGTGCGCACCAACGATGAATTGTCCAACCAAGCAGCGGCAGATGTTGTTTTTGAAAATCTCGTCCGGGTCGTAGAGATACGAAATCACCACGTCGAACTCGGAGAAGTAATCCATCAAATCCGGTTCGAGCGTGCCGCCGCGGGCGAAAAAGCCCGCCAACCCGCGCGCTTCAATCGGTTGCACCCGGTCCGCCAAACCACCCGCCACCGCGAGTTGGGCGATGTGCGGATAACCGAGCACCTCCAGGTGCGCCTGGGGAAACTGGCGCCGCAAGGCGGCAATGGCCGGCAGGGTGAGAATAAAATCGCCGATGGCCCCGCCGCGAATGACCAGAATCCTGGGTTTGATTGCGCTCACATCGCGCGGAAGGCGGTCAGACCAAGAATCAGCACGAATACCGCGAACGCCAGACGGATGATGCTGCCAATGCGGATGCGTTCGTCCGTCGCCGTCGCCCAATTTAAAATGTCACGCAGTTTCCATGGCCACACGGTAAAACAACCGCCCGCGACGACGAGCAGGTAGGCCCAAATTTGAATCACGAGCACAAATGGCGATTCGCCCAGATGCGGACGCCCGGTATCCACCATCAATTTCGCCAGCAACAGCATCACGACGGCCAAGCCGCGCACGGCCAGAAAGTCCTGCACAAAAATGCACGCCAAAATTCCCACCGCCGTAAAACCGGCCATCATATACGGTTTAAAAGCCGAGAAATCCGCGATCGGTTCGATGTTCACGTTCCAGACAAACCACGCCGTGGCCAACAGCATCAACATGCAGCCAATCGGCAATGAACGCGGAAACTTGCGCACGGCGGCGGCGAACTGCGCCGGCCTGGTGAGGCCGTAAATCTGCGGCACGCTCACGCCGACCCCGAGTAAAATTGAAAGCAATGACAGTTTCATTTTCAGAAAGCTAACCACGAATGGACACAAAAGGACACGAAAAATTCAATCTGGACAACCCACCGCACTCAAAATAGCCGGGTTGCCGTAAAATTCGTAGCCGCCGACGTCAGTCGGCGCTGACTTTTCGTAAATCAGCGACTCCCATGGCTGAATGAATCGTTGGGAAGAAGATCAGCGCGGATTCACATCCGCGGCTACTTTCGGTTTCGTAGCCGCCGACGTCAGTCGGCGCCAACTTCCCGGTTCGGAAGCCTTCTGCGCGAATGATTTTAGCGCGGACTACACGTCCGCGGCTACAGCCGTCATTCCATTTCGCGCGGCGGCAGGAGGCGCTTCTCAATCCCCGGTTCGCGCGCGTCAAAGTAGTGCTTCCAAAACCACGGCCAGTAGCCGGCATCAAACGGATTCGCGCGCGGACAGCCCGGAATTATTGCACCAAGAAACGGCCAGTCTCCCGGCTTTTTGACCAGTCCGGCCTTCAACGGATTGAGCAGAACATAATCCGCACAGGCAAGGCTGAAAGCGTGCCGCTGCCGTTCCTTGGCTGAGAGCACGTGATCGTAAGCTTGATGCTGGAATTTAGCCGGTTTGAGGAACGGACCGATCTGGGCACGTAGAAACTTGATGCCGTTGCGCTGGTCGGTGTCACAGCGCAGCCCCATCCAGACAAGATGAATGTGGTCAGGCATCAGGCAGTAAGCCGGACATACCAATCCTTCACGCGCCGCCGCGTGAAGCATTATCTCGCGAAACGTGACGTGAAAACAGTCGGTAAGCCAGCCCTGCTTACGATGGGAAACCGGCATGGTCCAGAAAATGACGGCGTCGGCCTGGTAGAACTCCCGTTTCAACCGCGGCAGGTAGTGGGAGAAATCCGAACGTGGTCTTCGCCCGAAAACGTTGGGAGCATCGAGAAATTCAAGGCTCACGGGGAAATTTTAGCGCGAACTGACGTTCGCGGCTACCCAATATTTTGTAGGCCGTCGACGTTAGTCGGCGCAAACTTCTCGGTTCGAAAATCTTCGTCGCGAATTATTTCAGCGCAGACTGACGTCTGCAGCTACAAATTCACAATCGCCGGGTCGCCGTAAAGCGTGAAGGAGCCGGCGCGGGTGATTTTTACGTCCAGAAGCTGGCCGCGATGCTCCCGCCCTGCGTGATCGAACACCACAATCTTGTTGCAGCGCGTCCGGCCGGTCATCCGCGCCGGATTCTTTTTGCTCGGCCCTTCGACGAGGATTTGCGTCCGCCGCCCGATGAATAAATCGTATTTGCGCCTGCCAATTTCATTGATCGTTTCGAGCAAACGATGATTGCGTTCCTCGCGGATTTTCAGCGGAACCTGGCCTGGCATTCCGGCGGCGGGCGTGTCGCGGCGCGGCGAGTATTTGAAGATGTAGGCGTTGTCGAATTGCACTTCGCGCGCGAGTGAAAGGGTTTGTTCGAAGTCGTCCTCGGTTTCGCCCGGAAAACCGACAATGATGTCCGTCGTGATGCCGATGTCCGACCGGGCGCCGCGCAATTTTTTTACGATGCCGAGGAAGCGTTCACGCGTGTAGCCGCGGTGCATCAATTTCAGGACGCGGTCACTGCCGCTCTGGACGGGCAGGTGCGCGCTCTCGACGAGCTTGGGCAGCCGCGCGTAGGCCTCGATCAAATCGTCGCCGTAGCCCTTCGGATGCGGCGCAGTGAAGCGGATGCGTTCCAGCCCTTCAATTTCGTGGACGGCGTCGAGGAGCTGAACAAAGGGAGATTTCGTAGTCGAGGGTCGAGAGTCGAGGGTCGAGGGCAGGAAGTTTTCCGGCTCTCGACCATCGACCTTCGCCTCTCGACTGCTCCCGCCGCGCTTGCCGTAGCTGGTGACAATCTGGCCGAGCAGCGTGATTTCCTTTACGCCCTGTGACACGAGCTGCCGGCACTCGGCCACGATGTCGGCGATGCCGCGGCTGCGTTCCTCGCCTCGCGTGTAAGGCACGATGCAAAAGGTGCAATACTGATTGCAACCCTGCATGATGCTGACGAAGGCAGTTACTTGTAGCGGCGGTCTGTGACCGTCGCCATTTCGAGCAACATTTCCGTAAAGCAAATGCTCGCGAATCGTCGCTTCACTGCCCGGCTCCGCCGCCACGTCCACGATTTTATCGCGGCGACCGGCAAGGATTTCGTCGAGGTAATCCGCCGCATGATGAAATTTCTGCGTGCCGAGGACGAGGTCCACGTCCGGCAGACGGTCAATGAGTTCCTGTCCGCGGCTTTGCGCCATGCAACCCAGGAAACCGAGCACGACATCCGGCCGGTTCTTCCGCACATCCGCGGCGATGTTCTGCATTTTGCCAATCGCCTTTCGTTCTGCGAAATCGCGCACGCCGCAGGTGTTCAGCAAAATCACATCTGCGGCCGCCTCGGATGGCGCGAGGGTGTAACCCTTGGCCACGAGTTGGGCGGCGACGGCTTCGCTGTCGCGCTCGTTCATCTGGCAGCCGTAGGTTTTGATGAAAACACTGGGCATGATGTTTCAGATAAGCAGGATACTTTGGGGCTGCGGGGTTGGAAAGCCGAATCCATCCGGTGTTGATGCAGGAAACACAACACGCTGACCAGTTTCGAGTCCAAAATTTACCGCAAGGATGGGACCATCATCTGGATTTCGGGGAATTGCCTGGTGGCGCGCGACGAGCAGTTGATTCGCCGTAATTCGTGGAATTCGTGTCTGGCTATTCGGACAGGATTTTAATGGAACGGCTTTTCTCGGAACGTTTTCTGGCCGTTTCATTCAGAATCTTCTTTCGCAACCGCAGATTTTTCGGCGTCGCTTCCACGTATTCGTCCACGTCAATGTATTCCAGCGCGCGTTCGAGCGAGAGTTTGAGCGGCGCGGTGAGCTGGATGCCCTTGCCATCGCCCACCGACCGCATGTTGGTCAGTTTTTTCGCCTTGCAGGGATTCACCGGGATGTCGTTTTCACGCGCATTTTCGCCCACAATCATGCCGGCATAAATGGCGTCGCCCGGTTCCACCATCAGGCGGCCGCGTTCCTGAATCATGTTCAGGGCGTAGGACATCGCCACGCCGCTTTCCATGCTGACGAGCGAACCGTTCTTGCGCGCGGCGATTTCCCCGCGGTCGGGACCGTATTCGTGGAAGAGATGGCTCATTACGCCAAGGCCGCGCGTCTGGTTTACCAGATCAGTCTCGAACCCGATCAGGCCGCGCATGGGAATCAGTGCTTCGATGGTCACCTGATCGGCGTGATGGTTCATGCTGGTGATTTCAGCCTTGCGCCCGGAAAGATTTTCCATGACGACGCCCATGAATTCCTGGGGGATTTCGAGGAACAATTTTTCAATCGGCTCCAGCATGTTGCCTTTGGCGTCCTTTTTGTAGAGCACTTCGGGGCGCGAAACCAAAACTTCATAACCCTCGCGCCGCATTTGCTCGACGAGGATGGCGATTTGCATTTCGCCGCGGCCCTCGACTTCAAAAATTTTCGGATCGGCGGTCTGTTTGATGCGCAAGGCGACGTTGGTGCGGATTTCCTTTTGCAGCCGCTCCCAAATGTGCCGGGCGGTGACGAGTTTGCCGTCCTGGCCGGCAAGCGGACTGTCGTTTACGGCAAATTCCATCTGAATCGTCGGCGGATCAATCGGAATATAAGGCAGCGCGCCGCGTTCCGGTTTGTCCGCGATGGTCTCGCCGATGAACACGTCCTCGAAACCGGTGATGCCGACGATGTCGCCTGCATGCGCCTCCGGCACCTCGATGCGTTTCAGGCCCTCGAAGTGGTAAATCATCGTGATTTTGCCCTGGGTGATCTTGCCGTGGCCGTGCAAACAGCAGGCTGGCTCACCGGCTTTGACCTTGCCCGCAAGAATTTTCCCAAAGGCAATGCGGCCGAGATAATCGCTGTAATCGAGGTTCGCGACAAGAATCTGGAAACCGTCGCCCGCCTTGGCATGCGGCGGCGGGATGTATTTCACAATGGCGTCGAACAGCGGCCCCATCGTGTCGCTGGCGTGCGCAAGGTCGAGTTTCGCGTAGCCGGCCTTGGCCGAGCAATAAACGAACGGAAAGTCCAGTTGCTCGTCCGTGGCGTTGAGCGAAATGAAAAGTTCGAAAACCTCGTCGAGCACTTTTTTCGGGTTCGCGTTCTCGCGGTCAATTTTGTTGATGACGACGATCGGCTTGGCGCCGGCTTCGAGCGCCTTGCGGAGGACGAAGCGGGTTTGCGCCTGCGGCCCTTCGGCGGCGTCCACCACGAGCAGCACGCCGTCAATCATGTTCATGATGCGCTCGACCTCGCCGCCGAAATCGGCGTGGCCGGGCGTGTCCACGATGTTGATGTGGTAATCCTTGTATTGGAACGCGGCATTTTTGGCGCGGATGGTGATGCCCTTTTCCTTTTCCAAATCCATCGAATCCATCAGGCGCTCTTCCTGCGACTCGTGCTGGTTGGCGCGGAAGGTGCCGGACTGCTTGAGCAGGCAGTCCACGAGCGTCGTCTTGCCGTGGTCAACGTGCGCGATGATGGCGATGTTCCTGATGTGCTGCATAATTTTTTAAACCGAATCGAATAGAATGCCTTTTTGGGGGAAAAGGTCAAGCTGCGGGTGGGGATAGTTTAGACGCGTGCGCGCAGGCAAGAATGGCCTCGGCTGCTTCCACATCGCCATTGATTTCAAAAGCCGGAGGCATCGGTTTGCGTCCGATCCAGGAATCCTGTCGGTACATTTCCAGAAGGCGATCCAACACATCCTGTTCCGTGACGCTGAAGCCCAGACCGAGGTCGGACGCGAGACTGGCATTGACGAATTGGTCAGCATGGCCGTGCACGGGCAGGACAAAGGTGGGTTTGCGGAAGGCAAAACTTTCCGAGAGCGCGGAATATACTCGTCGTCTTCCGCCTGGATCACCAGCCGGCCTAACTCTCAGCCTCTATTCCACCGTTTTCTTCTGAAAGTTTGCCGATCCTAAAAATTATAACGCTAAGCGCGTCGCATTCCAAAATCCCCCAGGATTTCAGGGGACGAGAATCACCCGGTAATATTTTTGCGGATAATTCACGATGTTTGTATCCGTTAACTTAAGCGAGTTGGTTTCAGCCCAAATTGGGCTGCCCATATCAATCCAGCCCGGTTGCGCAAGGTTGGTCTTGTATTGGAGCTGATAGAACGCCCCGGTCGAGGCAGCAAACTTAAAGTCGAATGAGACGGGTGTACGGGTGACAGTTTTGATTTTCGGTGCCACCACGGATTTCACGCTGATGTCGTCCAGACCCAGATAATACGGGTCGTCCTGGAAACCGAATTGGAGGAGCGAACCGGAATTGGTTGCCGTGACGTAAAATTTCAAGTTAGTCCACTTACTGAATGGAAGGTCAACAACCTCGTAAATCGTGGCACCTTCCCATTGGACAAGAAATTCATTCGGGGTCGCGCCATAGGGATTTTTGGGATTGTCAATCCAGAGCGAGAGCAGATAAATATGCCCGGCGGTCGTGGGCAATATTTGCGAGAGATAACCCAACGTGCCAGGCTGTCCCAGTTCAGCACCATAATGGCCACCGTGAACCAAGCCGGAGAGTTTGCCGACCTGAGTGGAAGTTGCGTTGAGGTTCCAACCGGCAAAATCGCCGGTTTCAAAGCCGCCGTTGGAAACGATGTTCTGGCCGATGCTTAAAGTGAACGGCAGTTTCTGCACAATTTGATTTTTCTTGTTCCGCACCGACAAGGTGGTTTTGTGAACGCCGGCGGCGAGCTCGTCCGCTTTTTCGGTGAGGGTCACGGTGAAATTGGTCTGACTGCCGGCCGCCACCGTTCCGTTGGATGGGCTGGCCGCAAGCCATGCGCTGGATCCCTCAACTTTCCAGACGGCCGAGGTGCCGCCCAGATTTGAAATGGTAAAATCCTGCGCGGCGGGAATGAACGGTCCACCCACCGGACCGATCGCGGTGAAACCGGTTACCGGCAGCACGGACAACACCGGCAATACCTGGAGCCGGAAGGTGACAAACTGAACCGTAGCCGAGGTCAGGTTGGAAAATTCGAGGCTGACCGAATAATTTCCAACGGCCAGATTGGTGACCGCAGCGGTGAAATTAAGAATGACATTTGCCGTTGCACGGGGGTCCAGTGTGCCGCTGGCCGGGGCAACTTCCAGCCAAGCCACCACATTGGACTTGACCAATGTCCACGTCAACGGCGCGGCGCCGGAGTTGGTCAAGATGAAGATGGAAGCTGGAGAATTAAACGGTCCGCCAACCGCACCGTAGGCGCCAGGCGCCAAACCTGAGATAATTCCCAGCGAATCCGCCGGCGAATTTCCCTGCACCAGGTCATCAATGAAGTTATTCCCCGCCGGCGTACCCCAGCCGGTGCAAAGATCGTATCCTTTAACGGCATAAAATTGCGACGGACTGCTGCTCCAAGTGTTGTCGCCTGTGGCAAGGTCATGAAAATCCTGCGCATAATCCGAACCCGCACCGATTGCATAAACCATCGGGTTGATGAAACCGATCGCCGGTTTGCCGGTCGCAACCGCCTGCTGATTTGCCAATGCCGTCAACCCTGCCCACAACGGCGCCGCACAACTGGTGCCGCCGACGACATCAGCCTGACCGTTGTCCGAGGTACAATAAACATTGTCAGCCGTCAGTGCCACGTCCGGAATGTTGCGTTTGGTGGTTGAACCCTGGTTAACCGTCATGCTCACATTGGTCTGCCAGGCCGGAATTGAGTAGTAACTGCTGATGCCACCACTACTGCCTGTGCCGCCGCCCCAATTCCAAACCGTCTCCGACTGCCATGTTCCATCCGGCCTGGTCGTTGTCAACGTCGTTCCGCCCACCTGCGTGATGTAAGGCGAACTGGACGGCGCATTGGCCAATGACGTGTTATCAACGCCATTAACAGAATCGGCGCCGGTGGTGTACGCGTCGCTGTCGCCCGAAGCGTTGAAGAACGATTGTCCCTGCGCCGCCATCTGCCGGAAAATGGCGTCCGTTGTCCCGTTGGGGCCGCCGCCCCAACCCCAGCCGCAGCTCAAATTGTTCACCGTGTTGCTCGCCGCCATCACGTTCAAAATGTCGTTTTGCGAACCGTTGGGGCCGCCCGAGAAAACAATTATTTTTGAAAGACCCGGGGCCATGGCCATCGCCATTTCTATGTCCAAGGCAACTTCGCCATTGCCGCTGTTGGTCCCGATTGTCGGCACGCCGTCATAGCGATCCAGCAAAACAGTCTGGATGACAATGTTCGTCCGCCCGTTTCCCGCCGCTGTCGCATAAGCGACGATATCGCCGGAATAAAAACCATCAAATTCCAACAGCCCGACCATTTGTCCCGCACCAGTCAACGTCGTGCCTGGCACGTAGGCGTTGCGAAAATCGTTGCCAAAATAGGAGCCGGAGCCGTCCGGAGCAGAACCATTTTGGGGCAAGGCTTTCGCCACGTTCCTCTTAACCAACTTCGGGTGTGGTCGGGAAAAATCGCTCAACCCTTGAATATCAGTCACCGGCAACGCCGCGTCCACCGTCGGCTCGGTGTCCGGCGCAAAAAAATCCCGGTTCTCCGACGGATGCCGATAGCTGCGCAGTGCGACGTGAAAAGCGTTTTCAACTTTCGCCGCCGATCCAGCCACGTCAAGCAGCAACCGGTTGCCGTAAGTCCCGGTGACAGCCAAGCCGTTCGCCCGCGCAAAATTCTTCACCGCTTCGTAATCCTGCTCCGTCGGGCCGAACTGTGCGGTGAATTCTTCCGGCGTTAGAAATTGGTGAAAATTCGGACTGACCGGGTCATAAACCTGCGCCAGAAAACCGTCCACCGCCCCCGCATTGCGCAAGGGCAGCCCAATGGCCAGCCACAATTGGTTCGTCGCCGCCAGCCGGCCTTTCGGCGTCAGACTCGAAATGACTTTTGGCACATGACCGGGCAATCCCTTGAAATCCGCGCTAAAAACAGGGCAAATTCCGTAAAGCAGAATAATCGCGGCCCAAAGGAAACACCCCGGCAAAGACTTTGTTATTAGCATTTTCACTGGCTTTTCTAAAAGTTGACGTTCCTAAATATTATGAGGCAAATCGCGCACCAAAACCCGCCGGCCGGCGGACAAATTTACTTGAGAACCAGCCAACGTCAAAGATCAATTACCCCACATGGCGGCGCAGGGACCTTGATTGAATAGCCTTCGTCTCTGCCCATCGCTCAGCCTTTTGGGATTAAAGGGTGGAGAGGCGAATGCCGTTCGAGCGGCGCGCGGCAGACGCGATTTGTGCGCCGAAGATTTGTCAGCGTCAATGCCGCCTTCACTTCTTTCGGCGCGACAGGCCGTGTTCACCCGCCGTGCTCGCGCCCGTCGCAGCAGGTCTGCGTTAAACCAATTTCTTCAATCGCGCATCCTCGCCGAGTTTCTTGACCAACTCCTTCACTTTCTGCGCCTGGCTTTTGTGCGCGAGCAGCACCGCGTCGTCGGTTTGAACCAAAATGGAATCGCGCAAACCGACCACGGCAATCGGCGTGCGCCGATTTTTGGTGCGCGCATCGAAGATGATGTTCCGCGCCGCGTCTACATGGATGAAATCCGCCACGGCGCAATTGCCTTCCGGGTCGGCCTTGAGATGCCGTGCCAGCGCCGTCCAGGAACCGAGGTCGTCCCACTCGAATGCGCCGTCGGCCACAATGACGTTTTGCGCGTGCTCCATCAGCGCATAGTCAATCGAGATTTTTTTGATGTCGGGATATTCCTTCGCCAGCACCTTCGCCAATTTCGCCGGCTGGTTTGCCGCTTTGAACCAGCGCTGGCAGGCGGCATACATCTCCGGCTGATGTTTCTGCAAACCTTCCGTGACCGTCACAAACGACCAGACAAACATCCCGGCGTTCCAGCGGTATTGGCCGCTGTTGACGTATTCGAGCGCGCGATTAAAATGCGGCTTCTCGACAAATTGCTCCGCCCGGAAAAATGTGGTTTTGTATTTCTTTGCGCCCGCCGGCGGCGGCAACGCCTCGCCGACGTGAATGTAGCCGTAACCCGTCGCCGGCTCGGTCGGCTTGATGCCGATGGTCACAATTGCCTGACCGCGACTGGCGAGGTCGAAGGAGTCATTCAAAACCTGCTGGAATTTTTTCTCGTCGGGAATGACGTGGTCGGCGGGCAAAACCGCCATGACGCCGGTCGTCGAGCGCGCACCGACCAAAGCCGCGCCAAGCGTAACGGCGGCACATGTATCGCGGCCCATCGGCTCGGCAATCAGATTTTGTTTGGGGATTTTCGGAAGCTGTTTGCGGACCTCCGGCAATTGCATCTCGTTGGTGATGACGAAAATGTTTTTGGCCGGCACCAGCGGCAGCACGCGGTCAACGGCCTGCTGGAGAAACGAGCGTTTGCCGAGCAGCGGGAGCAGTTGTTTGGGCCTTTTCTCGCGGCTCACCGGCCAGAACCGTTCGCCGCGCCCGCCGGCCAGGATGATGACGAAGCGGTTTTTGATGTCCACTGTTGCTTTCATGGTTTCAGCCATGAATTAAGGGCAAAACCACGGGAAACATCAACTGCAAACCCGCGCTCCTCCCGGCATCGGGCGCACCTGGATACTGCAACAAACAAAGTTGCATCGTTTCGGAAGGAACGCCGGATTTATCCGGCAGGGCCTTAAATCATGCGGGCCCGCTGCCGCATGAATACGGCGTTCCGTCGCAGTGTCCAGGGCGTGTTGCCCAAATCGATTTCGGCGACGGCGGAACGCGGCTCTGTGAGCCGCAGCACGTTCAACAGTCCGAAAACCCACGGAATTTCCTGCGCCCGTTCAGACTCCGGGCTGCTGTGGGTCGCAGACCCGCGTTCCGTTCCATTTGGGCAACACGCCCTCCAAGTGCGTCCCCCGGCATCCCGGGCCAAGGCTGACACCCCGGAAAAGTCCGTTGCGAGCACCTAAAACACGCCTTTTTCACCTGCTAAAAAGCATTCTTTTGAATATTAAATTCTTTGTTGACAAAATCAGCCGTTTCGCTCAGCCTTTAACAAATTCAGCGGGTAAGCTGAAACAGGAAAAGACTCAATAGCTTAAACAAGCAACCAAAAGAGAAACTGCAAAATCAAAGAGAGGAATAAAATGAAACTAACCAAATTAACAGTTCTAGCCGCAACCGCCGCGTTTGTTTTGAACGCAAGTGCCAAATTGCCTTTATATTGCGAGTCAGTAGTCTTCAAAGCAACCGTTCTGACGGAAAATGGTGCCAAGGTCGTACAAACGAAGATTACGACCGATGACATTCTCGGTTTGATTGACAACGAATATGGCAGATCCTATGCGAAAAAAGATGGGGGCAAAGGATACCAATTGGTGTCGGAAGGTGTGGGCCGCGACTACAGCTCAGGCTACGACATATTTTCTGTGGCGGATAAGGACGGGAACATCGTCCTGGCGAACGCGTCTTTTAACGGTGACGCTTATTATCTCTATTTGTATCCTTATGACGGCAATTGGGTCGAATCCTATAAGGGTGCAAACTATAATTACACCGCTCCTCAAGTCGAAGTTTATTACAATTCTTCCGATGATAATGACTCTTTTTACGTTACCGGTTTAATGACGGACAAAGTGAATTGGGACAGCTACAACGAAAGTTACAGCTTGAAAAATGGTCAGGGTTCCATCGAATTCGACGACGAAGACATATATGGCCCGATTATGGGTGCCAGTGTCAGCGGCTCAGGGAAAGACGTTGATTATCCTTTTAACTGGTAATCGACTTTCCCTTTAAGAGAAGTTTTATTCAAGACAGGTTCGATACGCGGATTTGCCCGTATCGGGCCTGTTGTTTTTTTGCCGTGGGTTCCAGCGAAATCCGCACTCTTTGTTTCGTCCCCTGTGGAACAATCGTGGCACCCTGCCGCGACAGTGGCACGAAGTCGTTCCGCTTGATTTCGCAGCGGCAATCATTCAAAATAAAATAACAATGAGACCAAAAGTTGTCCTTGCCATTTTATTGATGGCGGCAGGCGTGTTGGCCGTTGCCGTCATGCTGTCGAAAGTTTTCCGTCCGCAACCGGCGGTTGCGCCGGCGCAGGTCGCCATCGCCCATTCTAATTCCTCACCGGTCACGCTTGGGCCCGGACCGGCGGTTGAGATTGCACCGGCGCCGATAACGATCACAAATCGCGATACCAATGCAATTGCCCCGCAGGACCATGAAGAATATGTTAGAAACCGATTCGAGGAGTTGATGGATTTGGCCAGAGAAGACAGTCCGGCAGCCATCCAGCAAATCATGGCTGAATTAAAAAATCCAGATAGAGCGATTCGCAAAGCCGCGCTCGATGCATTGGAACAGGCCAACGACCGGTCCGTCGTCCCCCAAATGCAACAGATTGCCGATCAAACGGACGATCCTGATGACAAGCAGGCCATCCAGGACGCCATCGATTTCATCAATCTGCCTTCCCTCACCGAAGTCCTACAGCAGCAGAAGGCCCAAATGACATCGGGGAATCAGCCTCAGAGCCAGCCGCCGCATTCGCGTCGTCGCCCCGGTGAAGCCGCACCAGCAGGGCCCAATCAATAATTGACTGTGGAATCCCGCTTTTGATTCACAAAACCTTCACTGCCGACACCAGCGACTTCGCAAACGCGCCCACGCGTTTCACCAGTTCCGGTGCCCCGGCCGGCGTCCCAATCGAGACGAAATCTTCGTTCCCAAGGCAGTGTCGGGACGAACTCAACCGCCGGGGACATTATAATTCCTTGTTGACAAAACTACCCATCGCCATAAGATCGCTCTCAAATTCAGCTTTTTAAGCTGAAGAGAAACATCAAGCCAACGTTAAAACTTAACCAAACAACGAAAATAACGAAAATAAAGGATATGAAACCAATCAAACTCGGTACGTTGGCCCTTACGGCTGCGCTCGCGTTGGGAGCTTACAGCACCAAAGCGATTATTGTTGACGTTACGACCAATTACAGCAAGCTGAACATTTCAGCAACCGTCACCACAAACTCAGCAGAAGTTGTCTCCGGCAGCTCTTGGAAATATCCAGTCAAGACGGCCAAGTTCGGCAACAAACAGTTGTTGGACTTGTTCGCGCATTGGGACAGCGCGGATCGGACTATCCAGCCATGGAAAAGCGCCCAGTTGGTAATCGGATGGGACTGGGATTATGATGTTTTGGTCGTGGACAAAACCGGAACCAATGTCCTTTTTGATGCCAGTGCGGGTTATCACTATGCCTACGACTATTATTTTTACGTGGACTTCTGGGATGAATACGGTGTCGGCAACGACAGCGGCAAGGAGGCAGATCCCGGTTATTATGCGGGAACCGATACGGGTACTGCTTATTTTGAGCTCTATGACGACTACTACTATCTCCCTTACACGGATCTTTCGGGTTACGGCGGGAATAAGCAGACTTTCAAGCAATCGTGGGATATAAATGGTGCTTACACGACTTGGAGTGATTCGGAAACTGCCAAATTCCCCTATAACGGCGGCAACTATTATCGCGACCAAGGCAGTGATGTAACGGTCACCGCCAGCATCAGTGCCAAAGGCAAGGGAAAAGGCTATAACGAAGTTGGCTGGGCCGATTAATTAACTGTCAAACCAACACTGGTTCGATACGGATTCCTGTATCGAACCAGTTTTTTATTTCACCGAGCCTCCGGTGATTTTTGTTCAGCTTGGGGTATTAACCCAAAAACCTGAATTGAAACGGGAGCGCGCCCGCCCCGGGCGCCGTTTTCCGCGCCCTCGCGAAAACCTCAAACGCACCGAAGAGTTTCGCATGTCCGGGGATATGCCCGCGCCAACCGGCTGGACGCGAGGCGCGTCCAGCCACACCCAAAGCGGGCGTGTTCCCCATCTCCGATTTTTTGGATTAACGGAGATTGCGTGTGGCGGCTTTGTTGTCCATTCTGGCGCATGCTAAAGTTATGAGACCGAAATTTGTTCTTGCGATTTTGCTGGCAGCGGGATTGATCATCGGCACGATAATTTTTTTGAAACCGCATTCATCCGTGCCCGTTCCTGACGTTGCGCCCGCGCCTGCCGTGAGCGCCGCGCCGGCGCCGACGCCTGCACCCGCTCCCGCGCCCGCTCCGGTTGTTGTCAAAAAGACACTGACGCCCGAAGAACATCAGGCTGCCATTGACGCCGAGACCGACCGGCTTTCGGCCTGGGCGATGAACGACGACCCACAATCGCTCTCCAACATTCTAAGCGACTTGACCTCCCCGGAAAAAGAAATCCGGATGGCCGCGATTGAGGCCGCCAAGCAATTCGAAAGCACCAACGCCATTCCCGCTTTGAAAGCCGCCGCCGCGAACGCAGAGGACAATGAAGAAGCCATTGCCATGCTCGAAGCCGCTGATTGGCTTGCCTTGCCCAGTGCTGACTTCAATAGTCCGGTGACCAAGTCCCAACTGACCCCAGAGCAAGCCCAACGCATTGAGCAAGACCGGGCCAAAGCCCAAGCCCGCCGGCAGGAGTACCTGCAACAACGCGCCGGCAATCAGAATCCGCAGTCCACACCCGGCCAGAATCCAACGACCGGCTCCAACCCATGACTGAAATGGTGGCATCCCGCTTTTGACTCACAAATCCTTCACCGCCGACACCGGCGACTTCACAAACGCGCCCACGCGTTTCACCAGTTCCGGTGCCCCGGCCGGCGTCCCAATCGAGACGAAATCTTCGTTCCCAAGGCAGTGTCGGGACGAACTCAACCGCCGGGGGTGCAAAGGAACACTATATCTGTGCAACCGCGCTCACTGACGGAGCGCGCCTGTCTCAGGCGCAGCACGCACAAAGCAAAAAACGCAGTGAAATCCAAGCAAATGTACCATGGCTTTCAATCTGCTGCGGCTGGGACAGCCACGCTCCAGATACAGTGTCAACTTGCACCCAACCGCCGGACATCATAATACATTGTTGACAAAATTATCAGCAACCGTAGAGTTGTTTCTGAATTGAGTTATTAAACTGGAAACTGGAATCAATTAAGGGGTAAAACAATCAAACAAAAGAAAACCAGCTAAAAGGAGAGAACAAACATGAAGCTGACCAAATTAGCATCCGTAGCCGTGGTGGCCGCAGTCGCGCTGGCTTACAACGCCAAGGCCCAAGTGTCGTTTCCGCTGGTGAATCTGACCATCAGCGGCACCGTGAGCTACAATGCCGCCTCCCCGGTGGACAATGGCACGACGACAAAGTTGGCGCTGACAAAGGTTAGCATCACTATCAAGTCGCTGATTGGCCTGTTGAATGCCTCCCCCACGGTGACCAGCACCCTTATGGATGTCACGGAAACAAACCAGATTCCGGCGGGATCCTACTTCGTTTACGACTTGAACACTAACAATGTTTCCTACGACCCGGACCCGTATATTGGTGAATACGTGGCCGCCCTGATCGTCACCAACAAAAACGGTTTCAGTTTCACGCTTGTTGGTACTGATCCAGTTACCACAAACGGGTATGACTATGGTTTTCTAAACATATACGAGCAGAATCTCATCGGCAGTTACAGCCAAAATGACACCACCCGCGCCGGCAGCGAATCGGACCTGACCGGCATTGAATTTTACTTTAGTGATGGCAATGGCAATCAATTGGATGATTTTGGAAACGGCAGCTTGACGTGGAGTTTTGGCAAGGTGTCCACCAACAGCGTCCAGAAAACGACCTTGAGCGTCAACTTTACAGCGCCCAATGGTTTCAGTGACACGGTGAATAATAACGCCGCCATCGCGCAAAACGTCAAATGCTCCGGCAAAGCCACGGGCAACGTGGCGTCCGCCGTTTTCCCGTTTTTTCTTTGGTGGATAGATTTTTATTCTTCGTTGCCGGAATGATCCGGCCTTGAAAAGAAAAACCAGGACGGCATTGCCAGTCCTGGTTTTTTATTTATGATGCCATTGTCTTGAAATCGTCATGAGACCGAAATTCATTTTTGCGCTGTTGTTGCTGGCGTTCCTCGTATTGGGCGCGGCCTTGTTTTTAAAACAACACTTGGAAAACACGGCGGCACCTCCTGCCGGTCCTGAAATTGCGGCTCCGGCCCCCGTGGCTTCAAACGTCGTGGCGATCATCGTCCCTCCGCCCGCGCCCGCGCCGGCAGTCACCAACGTCTTGACTCCCGAACAGCGTCAGGCCGCCATTGACGCCGAGACCGACCGCCTCCAGCAATGGTCCATGAATGACGATCCGGCATCGCTCTCAAACATCCTGGCCGACCTGACCAACTCCGAAAAAGAGGTCCGGGAAGCCGCCATTGAAGCCACCAAACAGTTCGGCAGCACCAACGCCATCCCCGCTCTGAAAGCCGTGGCTGCGAACACAACTGATCCCGAGGAACAGATCGCCCTGCTCCAAGCCGCCAATTTTCTTTCGTTGCCAGCCATTTCTGACAGCAGCGTGCAACTCCCAAAAACACCGGAGCAAATTCAGGCGGCAACGCAAAAACAGGAGCAGCGGCAAAAGCAGAATCCGAAATAAATCACTCACTCCACGCGGCAGACAACTTCCCGCGCCGCGCCGAATAATTAAAAAAAATCAAATGGCCTTCACCGCCGACACCAGCGACTTCACAAACGCGCCCACGCGTTTCACCAGTTCCGGCGATTGGCCGTGTTCGGCAATTTGATTCACCACCGCGCTGCCCACCACCACGGCGTCCGCGTTTTGCGCCACCAGCCCGGCTTGTTCCGGATTTGAGATGCCGAAGCCCACGGCCACCGGCAGGGATGTATGCCTGCGGATTTTGCCGACCTGCTGCGCCAGGTTCGCCGCCACCTTCACCTGCATCCCGGTCACGCCCTCGCGCGAGATGTAATAAATGAAACCCGCGCCGCGTTTCACGATAAACTCAATCCTGTCTTCCGGCGTCGTCGGCGCGACGAGATAAATGTGGCACAAACCGGCCTGGCGCATCAGCGATTCGTAATTGTCCGATTCCTCCGGCGGCAAATCCAGCACCAGCATGCCGTCCACGCCCGCCTTCGCCGCGGCTTTGATGAACTGCTTCAGGCCGGCGCGGTGAATGAGGTTGAAATAAATGTAGAGGACAATCGGGATTTGAGAATCGCGCCGGATCGCGGCAACGGTCTTTAAAACCTTCGGTGGTGTGGCGCCGGATTCCAAACCGCGCTGCGCGGCGAGTTGGTTCACCAAACCGTCGGCGAGCGGATCGCTGAACGGCACGCCCAGTTCCAGTACGTCCACGCCCGCCTGGTCAAAGGTGAGTGCCAGTTTGCGCGTGGCCTCCAGGTCCGGGTCGCCCGCGCCGATATAGACGATGAAACCTTTTTTGCCATCGCGCTTCAGGCGCGCAAAACGTTCCACGATGCGATTCATGCGGCGGAGAGTTTACCCCGGAGGGACGAGTTACACGAGTCCCAAACTCGCCAAAATAACTCGTCCCTCCGAAAATAACAGCGCATTTGACCGCACCGTGATTTTTTAGCATTATCCCAGCATGGCCAGCACCTTCGGGCAACTGTTCCGCATCACGACATGGGGTGAATCCCACGGCGGCGGCGTGGGTGTGGTTGTGGACGGCTGCCCGCCGCGCCTCAAACTCACCGAGGCGGACATTCAGCCCGATCTGGATCGTCGCCGGCCCGGACAATCCAAAATTGTTTCGCCGCGTCAGGAATCCGACACGGTGCAAATTCTTTCCGGCACGTTTGGCGGCAAAACGCTCGGCACACCAATTTGTCTGTGGGTCAAAAACGAGGATGCCCGCCCCGAAGCCTATGCCGAAATGAAGACGAAGTTCCGCCCGTCGCACGCGGACTTCACTTATTTTGCCAAATACGGCATTCGCAACTGGCAGGGCGGCGGCCGCGCCAGCGCCCGTGAAACAGTTGGCCGCGTCGCCGCCGGCGCGATTGCGAAGAAAATCCTGCGCGAATGTCACGGCGTCGAGATTCTGGCCTACGTCAAGCAAGTCCAGATGCTCGTCGCCGACGTAAACCCGGCCCGGGTGAAGCTCAAAGACATTGAATCGAACATTGTCCGTTGCCCGGACAAGACGGCGGCGGAAAAAATGATCCGGCTCATCGAAAAAATGCGGCGAGCGGGCGACACCGTCGGCGGCATCGTCGAAGGCATTGCGCGCGGCGTTCCCGCCGGCTGGGGCGAACCGGTGTTCGACAAACTGGAGGCGGATCTGGCCAAAGCGATGTTGAGTTTGCCTGCGTCGAAGGCATTTGAAATCGGCTCCGGCTTCAGTGGCATCACGCTCACCGGACGCGAGCACAATGATCCGTTTCGCGCCCGGGGCGGAAAGGTTTTTACAACGACGAATTTTTCCGGAGGAATTCAGGGCGGCATTTCCAACGGGCAGACGATATTCTTTCGCGTCGCGTTCAAACCCGTGGCCACCGTCATGCACGAGCAGGACACGGTGGATGTACAATTTCGCAACACGACACTGAAAGGCCGCGGCCGCCATGACCCGTGCGTGTTGCCGCGCGCGGTGCCGATGGTGGAAGCGATGACCGCGCTGGTGCTCGTGGATCACGCGCTCCGGCACAAGGCACAATGCGGTTGACCCCGAAGGCCTTCGGAGTTGATTTTTACCACGGCAGAAGCGATTTTATTCAACCAAGCGAACAATATGGCAGAGAAAAGCATCAACGAAGTTTCGCGCGAAGCGCGCTTGCTGTTCATCAAGGCCAACGAAGCCGCGCAACGGGAAAATGGGGATTACGCCATCACGCTGTTCAACCAGGTGCTGGAAAAAGAGCCGGGGTTTTTTGAATGCCGCAAGGCGCTGCGCGCGGCGCAGTTCCAAAAATGCGGCGGCCGCGGCGGATTCTTCAAGAAAATGTGGAGTGGCGCCGGCTCCTCGCCCCAGGTCGCCAAGGCCAAAATGGCATTGAACAAGAATCCCGCCGAGGCCATGGCCATCGCCGAGCAGATTTTGAACGGCGACCCGAACAGCCCCGCCGCGCACCGAATCATCGTGGAAGCGGCAAATGCATTGGAGCTGCCGCAAACCGCCGTGATGTCGCTGGACACCATGGTGAAGAATTCGCCCAAGGACAAAAATCTGGCGATTGAATTTGCCCATGCGGTGGGCACGACCGGTGGCGACACCGGCCCGGCGGAAAGGATTCTCGCCGAACTTTTGGGCAACTCGCCCAACGACGGCGAGTTGAATCAGGCCCTCAAGGATTTGTCCGCCCGCAAGACGCTGGACCAGGGCGGCTACAACGCACTCGAAGGCGGCCAGGGCTCCTATCGCGACATTTTGAAAAACAAGCAGCAGGCCGTTTCGCTGGAACAGGAAAAGCGCGTCGTGAAGACTGAAGATGTGACCGAACGGCTCATCGGCGAATACGAGGCGCGGCTGCAGACCGAGCCGAATAATCTCAAGCTGGTGCGCCAGCTCGCGGAACTTTACGCGCAGAAAAAACAGTTCGAACGCTCGCTTGAGCTTTACGACCGCGTCAAAAATTCGGAGATGGGCAACGATCCGTCGCTCGAACGCTCCATTGCCGACACCATCGTGCGCCGGTTCGATTATCAATTGGAGCAACTCGATGCCGCCGCGCCGGATTACACCGAACAGTCGGCGAAGCTGCAGGCGGAGAAGCTGGACTTCCAGGTCACCGAATGTCAGAAGCGCGTGGAAAAATACCCGACGGACCTGGCGATTCGGTTTGAGATGGGGCAGTTTTATTTTCAAACGGGCAAAATCACCGAGGCGATTCAGGAATTTCAAAAAGCGAAGAACAATCCGCACAAGGGTCTCGCCGCGATGAATTACCTCGCCCAGTGCTACGCCAAGCGCAAGATGTTCGACATGGCCGCGCGCACGCTTCAAAGCGCCATCAAGGAAAAGCCCGTTTTTGACGAAGAGAAAAAGGACCTTGTTTACAATCTCGGCTGCGTGCTCGAAAGCATGGGCAAAAAAGAGGAAGCCATCGAGCAGCTCAAGCTCATCTACGAAATGGACATCGGCTACAAGGACGTCGCGGCCAAGGTGGACGCCTTCTACGCCGGGCAGTAAGGGATTTTTCCCGGCGCAACTAAAGGCGTTTTTCGTCCACGTCAATCACATCCACAAAACATTTGATGTCGTCGCGGCTTCCCGCGCCACACTGTTCCTTTCGCATTTTAAGCCGCGCCACGGCTTCCGCGTCATTGGCTGGCGGTCGGTTTAACATGTCCTTCGTGTGCGCGGCCTTTTCGGCCGGGGATTTTTTTACGTTGCGCCGCACCCAGTCGCACACCTCGCCATCGGTGACGGAATTCTTCACCACCTCGATCATCTGTTCGTGCGTGACGCCGGCATATTTGAGCCACATGCCGTCAAAGCCCTTGCCCAGATTCTCCTGATAATCGGCGTGCAATTTGCCGGCGAGGTGCAGGCGGATTTTGTCAATGTAACGCGGCAGATACATCCAGCCGTCCATCGTTTCGCGCGGGCTGCGCGGATAAATGATGCTGCTCATGATGGGAAAATGGAATGATCCGGCACGCATCGCAATTCAAAAATTGAAACATTTGAATTTGAAAATTCCGTCCGTCAGCCCATTTTGAAGTCATGCAAAAGTTTGATTACGACGTGGCCATTCTCGGTGGCGGCAGCGCCGGTTACGCCGCGGCGCGAACAGCAGCGGGCGCAGGCTTGAAAACCGCCGTCATCGAGGGCGGTGAAGAAGTCGGCGGGTTGTGCATCCTGCGCGGCTGCATGCCCACGAAAGCGCTGCTTTACGCCGCCGAAGTCATGCACCTGGCCAGCCACGCCAGGCCATGGGGCATCCGCGCCGAAAACGTAAGCTTCGATTTTGCGAAGGTGATGGCGCGCAAGGACGCGCTCGTCAAGGATTTTGCGGATTATCGCCGGCAACAACTCGCCGGTGGCAAATTCAAATTCATTCGCGCCAACGCCCGGTTTCTTGATCCACACACGGTGAAATTAAATTTACTCCGTAGCAGTCCCGCAAAGCGGGATGAGTCCGCTCCATCTTCATCAAACAAAAATCAGAGCCGTCTCACGTCGGCTGACACACTTACAGCAAAAAACTTCATCATTGCCACCGGCTCAAGCGTCGCGCCACCGCCCCTGCCCCAACTCCATGAAGCCGGCTATATCACCAGTGACGATGTGCTGGCGCTCAAGCGGTTGCCGAAGTCGTTCATCGTGCTTGGCGGCGGGCCGATTGCGTGCGAGTTTGCGCAATTTTTCGCGCGGTTTGGCGTCAAGGTCACGCTCATCCAGCGCAGCGGGCACATTCTGCGCGAGTTTGACACGGACGCCGGAATTGAAATGGAAAAGGTGTTCCGGCGCGAAGGCATTCAGGTCTTCACAGGCACAAGGCTGGTTGAAGCACGGCGCAAAGGGAAATTGAAAACGGTTTCCTTTGAGCATGACAGCCAAACCGTTTCCGTCTCCGCCGAGGAAATCCTGTTTGCGCTGGGCCGCGTGCCCAACACGGCAGCGCTCGGCCTCGCCAAAGCCGGTGTCGCCACCGACGGCGGACGCATTAAATCCAACGACTTCATGCAGACGAGCGCGCCGCACATTTACGCGGCGGGCGACTGCACCGGGCCGCACGAAATCGTCCACCTGGCCGTTCAGCAGGGGGAAATTGCGGCATATAACATTGCCCATGCCACCGCGCCGCGGCGGATGGATTACCGGCTGCTCATCGCGGTCGTATTCACCGAACCTCAGGTGGCGTTTGTCGGCCTGACCGAAAAGGAAGCGAAGGCGCGCGGCATTTCATACCTGGCGGCAAGTTATCTGTTCAATGACCACGGCAAATCGCTCATCATGGAAGCCAGGGACGGCTTCGTAAAATTGCTGGCCGACTCGAAGTCAGGCGAAATCCTCGGCGGCGCATGCGTCGGGCCGATGGGCGGCGAATTGATCCACGAAATCGTCACGGCCATGGCAAAACGCATGATTGTTCACGAACTCGCGGTGATGCCGCATTATCATCCGACGCTCGCGGAAATCTGGACTTATCCGGCGGAAGAACTGGCGAAGAAAATTAACGTGGGCGACTACGCCAAGCTTGGACGCAAAGAAATAAAGTAAATCCTGACAAAAATATTAAAAACAAAGGGTGCTTCAAATCTCCGCCCCATAAATGCTTTAGTTCAATAATTGCATCCGTGCCCATGGCGCAGGCCATGCCTAAATAAAGATACACCTGCGCTTTTGAACCATTGCGGCGCAACTTATCCAAGTATTCTTTACGCTGCTCACGAGTCATTGGTTCCGCCCAAGTGCCATCTTCAATTTGAATTTGACGCCGACGGCGCTTGGCATATTTTCCCAACATAAACATATAGGCGAGCGGACCGAAAAAGAGCGCAGCCCACACCACTTTTTTGTCATGCACAAATGAATTCTGAAAGAGCAATCCACCCATCAACGCCATCAACATTAAAAGAGAGGCAGCCTGAATCCAAAAAAACCAAGCCATGAATTGCCGCTCGCGAGGTGACTTTGCATGCTCAAGGCTGGATTTGAAACTGAAGTAAAAGCTGCCCAATACTGGCAAGAATCCGCCAGCCGATCCGAGAGTTGCTCCAATTTTGGTTGCTGCGCTGGCTTTTGCAACCGTAGTTCCAACTGCGGCTACTTTGGCCGTAGTCGCCGCCAATGGCAGCGCGGCAATCACGCCCAGCGTAAAAATTTTGCCCGGCGCAGTTTTTTCCAACGCACCTTCGACAAAGGCGATGACTTGTTCGTGCAGCAGTTTTCGTCCGCGCGACAGCCGCTGCTTTACGGCGTCCTCGCTCAATTCCAAATCCTGGGCCACCGTCTCGATGGATTGGTGCTCGCGGTAAAACAGGACGAGCGGTTCGCGGTAAATCTCCGGAATGCGTTCGAGCGACCGCCACAAAATCGCTTCCTCTTCCTTGCTGATGGCCTGCTCCTGCGGCGATGGTTCGAGCGATGGCGATTCAGGTGCCGCTTCCAATTGCTCGGCGGCATGCGCCGGTTCACGCCCCTGACGGCGAAGGGTGTTGTTGGTCAGATTCCGCGCGATGCCGCAGAGCCAGGCGCGCAATTTTCCCGGCTCGCGCAAATCGGCCAGTTGTTTCCACGCCGCGACAAAGGTCTCCTGCGCCAGATCCTCGCTTTGGCTCAGGCTGCCGGTGGCGCTGTAAGCCAGCGAGCAAATCAGCGATTGATAGCGGGCCACGATTTGACCGAAGGCATCGTGGTTTCCGGACAAGCTTTCACTGACCAATTCCGCATCGTTGTTTGCCGCCATGGACATCATGCTGGTAGTCATCATGTCACCGCATCAGTGGCAGGAAAGTGCGAAGTGGTGACAAACAAACTCAACGCCGGCGCCGATTTGAGTTTTATCGGCGGCAAAACCGACCGCCCTTTCCCCGCCCTGGCAGCCGCTGCCACACCGTGCCCCGTGGATAACGAGGGTTCAGGTTCCTACTGGCTGCGTCAACCGGGCGCGCATCATCTCGGTGTCACCATTAGCCCGGGCAGAAACAGCCTGGAGCTGGTCCTTGGGAACGCCATCGAGGGTCTCCCGAATCAGTCGAGCCACCTGGTTCGGTTGATAAGGCTTGGCCAGAAAAATGTTCTCGCCTTGAGTAAAATCTTTTCCCGTCAGCGCGGAACTATAACCGCTGGCGTAGATCACTTTGAGTCCGGGCTTTCGCCTTTTCAATTCCGCGGCCAAGTCAGTGCCCGTCATGCCACCGGGCATGATCATGTCGGTCAGGAGCAAATCAACCTGGCCGTTGCACTCGTCCCAAACCCGCAAAGCCTCGACCCCCGAGGAAGCGATCAAAACACGGTATTGATATTGCTGGAGAATCTCCCGCACCAGTTCCAACAGTCCAATTTCATCTTCGACGAGCAGAATGGTTTCTTTGCCTCCCCGGACGTTTTCGGATTTATCGGACGGATCGGCGGGTGCATCGACGGCTTTACCAGCCATCGGAAGAAACACTTTGAAAGTGGTGCCGACGCCCACTTCGCTTTGGACTTCGAGCCAGCCATGATGTTGTTTGACAACGCCATAAACGGTGGCCAGTCCCAGCCCAGTTCCCTTGCCGACTTCCTTGGTCGTGAAAAACGGCTCAAAAATCCGCTGCAACACCTTGGGTTCCATGCCGCAACCAGTATCTGTCACGGTCAGGCAGACGAACCAACCCATACGGGCTTCAGGGTGTTGTCGCAAGTAGGCGGCGTCAATTTCAGCGGCGGAAGTCGTGATGATAAATTTGCCGCCCTTGGGCATGGCATCACGCGAGTTGACCGCCAGATTCATCACAATCTGCTCGACCATCCCGGCATCCGCCTGAATGCACGGCAGTTCCGCCTGACAGTGGATTTCCAACGAGATATCCTCGCCGATCAGCCGCGGAAGCATGCTTCTCAAATTTTGCAGCACCGCATTCAAATCGAGAATCTTCGATCGAAAAATCTGCTTGCGACTGAACGTGAGCAATTGCCGGATGAAACTGGCCGCGCGCTCCGATGCCGCGGAAATTTGCTTTATTGATCTTATCGAGTCGGCACCCGGCGGAACGGCATTGAGCAACAACCCCGCGTGTCCCTGAATGACGGTCAGAATATTGTTGATGTCATGCGCCACTCCGGCGGCCAACTGGCCCACCGACTCCATTTTCTGTGATTGCCGCAGTTGCGCTTCCAGCATCAGCCGCTCGGTAATGTCTTCAACCGTGATTACCATTCCGTTAATCTCGCCGGCGGCATCGAAAAACGGCGTGGCATTGGTCGAGAGCAACGTGCGGCGGCTGTCGGGACGGTCAATTGCATGATGGACGTCTTGCACCGGCTGGCCGGATTCGAGGACTTTTTTCAACGGCAGCGCCTGCCCCGGAAGCGGGTGGCCCTCCGGATCAGTCATCCGCCAGTCCAGAACGCTGCAAGTTCCCCCGGTGATGGCGTCCTTGGACAGGCCGAGAACTTCTTCTGCCCGGTGGTTGGCAAAAGTAATTTTTCCAGCCTGGTTGGCGACGACGATGCCCACGGGACTGGTTTCCATGATGCGGCTGATGAGATCCCGGTCGCGGCGGAGGTCCTCCTCGGCGCGCTTGCCTTTGATGGCATAGCGGATGGCGCGGTCGAGAATGTCGGCGTTGAGCTGGCCTTTGACGAGATAATCGGCGGCCCCGGCTTTCATGGCCTCCATGTCAACCTCCTGGTCGCCTTGGCCGGTCAACAAGATCATGGGCGCCCGGGCATTGAATTGTTGTGATTCGCACAACAGTTCCAGTCCGGTCCGTTCGCCGAGGCGATAGTCCAGCAGATAGATATCGTGCTCGCGGCGCTGGATGGCATCCAGCGCCGCCGGAAAATTGTTGACCCAGTCGAGATGATAGCGGCCCGCGATTCGTAAAATTAGATCGCGCGTGATGATATAATCATCCTCATCATCATCCACCAACAGGACTTTGACCGGGGCATCGGACATAAAGCGTTCAACTCTCGCCCGGCGGAAGTTCGACCACTTCGAACCAATATCGGCCGAGGACCTTGATCAATTCCACCAGCGATTTGAACGTCACGGGCTTGGTCACGTAGGAATTTACGCCCAGATCGTAGGTGCGCAAAATGTCTTCCTCCGCCTTGGAGGTGGTAAGGACGACGATGGGAATCCGGCGCAGTTCCGGATCCGCCTTGATTTCCTTGAGCGCTTCGCGCCCGTCCTTGCGCGGCATGTTCAGATCCAGCAAAATCAGCCCGGGCAATGGCGCATCCTTCTGATCGGAGTAGCGGCCTTGACGGCGCAAATATTCCATCAATTCTTCGCCGTCTTCCACGCAATGGAGCACATTGACCAGACGGTTCTCCGCAAACGCGTCTTGTGTCAGTTTACGGTCGTCCGGATCATCGTCCGCCAGCAGAATTGTAATCATTTTCCCTTCGATTTTCATGGTTGGTTTTCCCTATTTATGGTGGTTTCCTTGTTTTCGTCTTGTGCTTTTTGGGGATGAGCCACCGGTATCGTCAAGATAAAAGTGGAGCCCTGCCCTGGTTTGCTTTTGGCGGTGATGTCGCCGCCGTGATATAATGCAATTTTGCGAACAATGGCCAGCCCCATGCCTGTGCCTTCGTATTCATTGCGAGTGTGCAACCGCTGGAAGACATTGAATATCCGATCCAGATATTTTTCGTCAAAGCCTATACAATTGTCACTGACCGTCAACCGGCAAAGTTTCTTCGCGGGTGTGTCGGGGGCGGAGATAATCTGCGCTTCGACTTTCACCACAGGCGGCTCTTCCGGGCGGCGGAATTTAAGCGCGTTGCCAATCAGGTTTTGCAACAACTGGCGCATTTGCAGCGCCTCCGCGTCAATGACCGGTAGCGCTCCCAGTTCGACGCGCCCTTTGACCAGTTCGATCCGTCCCTCCAAATCTTCCACCACTCCGCTGGCCACCTCCGCCAGATTGACCGACGTGAAGGGCTGGGCCTTGGTCGTAACCCGCGAAAAAGTCAACAGATCGTTGATCAGAATTTGCATCCGCGCGGCCGCTTTCTGCATCCGTTCCAGATAATCAAGCGCTTCCGGCCCCAAGGCTTCACTGTTCTTTTCCCTGAGCCGTTCGCCGAAAACCACGATTTTTCGCAAGGGCTCCTGCAAGTCGTGCGAAGCCACATAGGCAAAATCCTGCAGTTCGCGATTGCTGCGCTCAAGCTGGGTCGTGAATTGGCGCAATTTTCCTTCGCTGTCGCGCAGCGCCTCCTCCGCCCGCATGCGCTCGGTGATGTCGAGGTTGATACCAGCCAGACCGGTCACGCGACCGGTGGCGTCGCGCAGCGGGACTTTCGATGTCAGGAACCAGATGACCGAGCCGTCGGGTTTGGTGAAGCTTCCCTCGCGATTGATTGATGGCTGGCCGGTATCGAGCACCTTCTGGTCGTCCGCGCGATAGGCTGCCGCCACCTCCGGTGGGAACAAGTCGGAATCCGTCTTGCCGAGGACTTCCACTTCGGAGGTTGCGCCTGTGTAACTGCGTTCCATCGGATTCGCCAGAGTTTTGCGCCCGGCAAGGTCTTTCAGATAGACGGCCACCGGCAAGTGGTCCACCAAGGAGCGCAAGAGCGCCCGCTCGTTGGCAACGGTCTGCTCCGCCCCCTTGCGTTCCGTGATATCGCGGCCAATACCCACCAGCCCGACAATTTTTCCGTTTTGATCACGCAGCGGCAGCTTGCTGGTCATCAGCCAGCGTTTCTCGCCCTCGTCGTTCAAGAAATACTCTTCCCGGTTAATGACCGGCTCGCCCTGCATAACCTTCTGGTCGTCGGCATGGAATTTTTCGGCAATGTCCTTCGGAAAGAAATCGAAATCGCTCTTGCCGATGACCTCGGCCTCGGTCTTGCACTTGAGATTTCTCAGGTCGCCGGGATTGGCCATCGTCTTTCGACCGGCGGTGTCCTTGGCGTAGATGGCATCCGGCAGGCTGTCAATCAGTGTGCGCAACACCAGGCGTTCCCGCGAAAGTTCAGCGGTGCGCTCGGCAACCCGTTTCTCCAGTTCGTCACGCGATTGGCGTAGCGCCTCCTCCGTTCGTTTTTGCTCCGTGATGTCCCGGCCCATACCCACCAGACCGGTGATTTTTCCATCTTGATCGCGTAGCGGCAGCTTGCTGGTCAATAGCCAGCGTTTCTCGCCCCCGTCGTTCATGACATACTCCTCCCGGTTGAGCATCGGCTGGCCCTGAATCACCTTCTGGTCGTCGGCCCAGAATTTTTCGGCAATGTCCTTCGGAAAGAGATCGAAATCGCTCTTGCCGATGGCCTCGGCTTCCGTCTTGCACCCCAGAACTTTCAGGTCGGCCGAGTTGACCATGGTCTTCCGGCCCGCAGTGTCCTTGATATAGACGCCGTCTGGCAGGTTGTCAATAAGTGTGCGCAGAAGGAAGCGTTCCCGGACCAGCGCCTCCTCCGTTTGTTTCATTTCCGTAATGTCCCGGCTGATGCCCAGCAACCCCACGACTACTCCTTGCTTGTCCCGCAGCGGCACTTTTGTGGTTTGCAGCCAGTACCTCTCGCTGGTTCGTGGAATCACTGTCATTTCTTTCCGATTCAGCGGCTGGCCCGATTCCATCAGCGCCTGTTCGTCCCCATAATACTGGTTGGCCAATTCCGCCGGGAAAATATCCAGGTCGGTTTTGCCAATCACCTCATCCGGACTAGTCGCGCCCAAGGCCCGCACATGCGCCAGATTGTTGATCAAAAACCGACTCTGCCGGTCTTTGACGAAAATGCGATCGGGCAGGTTGTCAATCAGCGTCCGCAGCAAATCCCGCTCTTGCACCAATTGCGCATTTTCCTGCGCCAGTTTTGCGTTGAGTCCCGTGCCTCTTGAACTTTTCAAGCCACGCGTCGAATGCCCGTTCTGCGACGAAGGGGCAACTTCATTTGACGGCATCTTATCTTGATGATTGCTTGTTATATTCATGGGTTAAATCGTAGCCCGATGAAAAGCAGTTTAAGTGCCCTTGCCCTCCGATAACGCCAGTTATTAGTTTAATTGCTCTCCAGTCTGCCAGTCCAATTCTTTGTCCCCAAATGGGACAACCTGAACACGGAAACGATACATCGTATGTGGCTGACAGAGTATGTCTTCTGGTTTGCGGCGTCAGACACGTTGCTTCCAGCGTTTAGGGTTTAGCCAGACGGAAGACAAATTTCCCACCGGCGGCGTGATGGTGATGCTGTTCAGGCTGTTGCTGGTCGTGATGGTATAACCGCTGGTCGTCCAGTTCCCGCCGGCCACGCGGAAACTCTCTTGGAGCGTGTACTTCAGGGTGAAGCGGATCGTATGGCGGCCTGGCGGTATTGGCCGTTTGGCCTTATTTGTCTTGGTAATTCTGCCCCTCCCCGGGCACAATTCACCCCTCAAATCACGCAACTTATCCCTTTTCCCTAAAGTTTTAGCCCGTTTGTGTTAAATAACTTGCACGATTTAGCAAATTAATCAGTTGATTGACTTGGTGCGAAATTTTGGGGGTTGAAAGGAGCAAACTATGAACTTGTTATGGGTTCGGTTTTGCGTCGGTGGCCTGTTGACGGCTGGCAGTTCGGCCGTGTCGGCACGGGGGCAGAGCCACGCCGTTTACGCGATTGAATTTCACATCAGTAACAAACTCAAGTATCGAGTCAATCAACCACTCTTTATATGAACACGTCTCCCATACTAACTTATTCGGAACCGCCGTGTGACACGCTGCCGGACCCGCCGGAGGTTTCCCGGCCTTGTCCGCAAAAAACCAGCCATCAGGCGGGCGGGGACCAAGCCTCAGTCCCACCGAAGCGTTCCCTGCACGTCCTTTGCATTGACGATGACGAACAGATCCTGGAAATGATGAAAGATTGTCTCACGCACTTCAATCATCGGGTGCGGGTGGCCTCCGGTGGAAAGTACGGGATCGAATTGTTCTGTACCGCCATCCTGAGAAGCGAGCCTTACGCTGTGGTCATCACCGATTTGAGCATGCCGGATGTTAATGGCTACGAAGTGGCCCGGATGATCAAGGACGAATCCCCCAAAACGTTCATCATCATGATGACCGGCGCGGACACAACTACGAAGGACGCCAAGTTAATGTCTACGGCAGTGGACGCCGTGGTTGGCAAACCGCCAAACATGCAGGAATTAAACGAGTTGCTTCTCCGGATGGCTGTTTAATTTCTCCGTTTATGCCGACACACCAATATTTTTCCTTGGTCGTATTAAGATCATGCCGCCAATCGGGCCCACCCCTCCCGGCCAAGAAAAAGCTTGTTCGAATGGAGGCTGTCAGGTTTTCGCGTTAACTGAATGTAACTGGAGCTGAAAATATGAGTTTCTTGGGCATGGATTTTTCGGATTTCTCACAGCAATACCTGCGGGCGGCGCTGATGGTGTCGCTGCTCAGCGTGTGGCTGCTGGTGGGGCTTTTCTGTTACCTTAATTATTACACCAAGCGGGAGTATTTCACCGTCTGGACGGCGGCGTGGTTGTTTTACGCCCTGTGGCTGACACTCGGGTTCAATGGCCAGGACGTTGCAGTCGAGAACGCCGACAGCATCCTCTTTAAACTCAAGCAGTGCTGTGTGGCCATTTCGGCGGTGTTTCTTTTGTGGGGCAGCTTGCGTTTTCTGGGCATCCCGGTCCCGCAGAGATTGTTTGGTCTGTTCATGCTGTTCTTGTTGGTCTGGACTTTCGTCGGCCCGCATATGCTTTCCACAGCGCTGGCTCCCAAAGTAAGAATGCTGGAAATGCAAGTGCCGGTATTTATGCTGCTCGGCCTGGGCAGCGTGTTTGCCGGGGTTTGTTTCTTCCGGCTGCGAAAGAAGATGCCGTTTGTGGGGGCGGGCATGTTGTCGCTGGGTTTTCTGCTGTGGGGCCTTTACCTCGCCAGCTACCCGGTGTCCCGGCAGGATGAGCACCTTTACAGTGCCGGCTTTTTTGTAGCCGCCGTGCTGCAGCTCTTCATTGCCGTCAGCATGATTGTGCTCGTCTTGGAGGAGGTCCGGTACAAAAATGAGCAGACGATTGCCGAAATCGCGGCGGTTCGTTCGG